>Ga0307486_1000111_pt1 | contig 91882 bp, 86 predicted proteins | sample CBIW02metaG_FD_203663 | JGI IMG/M metagenome (GOLD analysis project Ga0307486, IMG submission 203663) | Sea-ice brine microbial communities from Beaufort Sea near Barrow, Alaska, United States - CBIW 0.2 | ecosystem: Environmental > Aquatic > Marine > Coastal | place: USA: Alaska | collected... | reverse complement strand
CGCGTGAGATGTTGCTCAAGCACATCGCCAATTTCGGCAACCAACGATGGCATCCAACGACCACCGCGTTTCATGTAGCCACCCTTAGGGTCGAATACGCTGCGCAGCTCTTCCACCAGAAAAGTGCAATCACCCCCTTTGCGAAACACCGCGGAGATAATCAGCGTCAGCGCAGAGATCCACTGGTAGTGCTCCATATTCTTGGAGTTGATGAATATCTCGAAGGGCCGCCGTATCTCGTGGTCGCTGCCATGATTAAGAATGACGTCATTGATCGTCACGTAGATCGCGTGCTCGGAGGTAGGCGTTTTGATCTTGTAAGTAGAACCTTCAAGGAACTCAGGGCGCTTGATTTTCTCATGCATCTCTTCCAGCTGTTCCTTAGGCGCCACTACCTCGGCCAGTGTGGCTGGCTCGTCGGGTTTGACTACGGAGTAGTCGACAATCTTGCTGCTGATCTTCAGTGCCATTTCTTGATCCTCACCCGGTCGAAGCCAGGCTCTGTACTGTTCGTATGCGGTCAGACCGTGTCAGACACGGTCATCCGGGGTATCAGAACTTGCCGTAGTAACCTTCTTTCAGCGCATCGTAGAGATTGGCCGCGCTGTGCATTTCCCCATCGTACTCAATCTCTTCTCCACCCTGGGCTTCGACGAAGCTGCCGTCTTCGAGCTTGAAGCGATAGGTGGTATTGGCCAGATCCTGCTCCTTGACCAGCACGCCCTGGAAGGCTTCTGGATTGAAGCGGAATGTGGTGCAGCCCTTCAGTCCCTTCTCGAACGCGTAACGGTAGATATCCTTGAAATCTTCGTAGGGGTAATCAGTCGGTACGTTAGCGGTCTTGGAGATAGATGAATCGACCCAAATCTGTGCGGCAGCCTGCACATCCACGTGCTCGGTCGGCTTGACGTCGTCTGCGGCGATGAAGTAATCCGGCAGATTGCGGGAAACTGCGTCCATGCTCGGTAATGCCTCGGCATTGACGAAATGCCGATAGGCCAGTAGCTCAAAGCTGAACACATCAACCTTTTCCTTGGACTTCTTATTGGCGCGGATCACGTTACGGAAATAGTGATGAGCGAAACTTGGCTCGATGCCGTTGGAAGCATTGTTCGCCAGGGAAAGCGAAATGGTACCGGTGGGCGCAATAGAACTGTGATGCGTGAAGCGCGCACCTTTCTCGGCTAGGGCTTCAACTAGCGCGGCGTCTTCGCCCGCCACCTGCTGCATATAACGACTGTATTTCGCCCAAAGGACCTTGCCCTTGATGCTGTCGCCTGCCTTGATGCCATCTGTGCGCATCTCAGGCCGCTTGACCAGCATTGCTTCGGTGACGCTGAAGTCTTCATCCATGATGGGCGCTGCGCCTTTCTCCTCGCTCAACTGCAGCGCGGTGCGCCATCCCTGGACAGCCATTTCTTTCGAAACCTGCTCGGTAAACGCCAGCGACTTCTGCTCGCCATAGCGCATACACAGCATGGTCATGGTCGATCCCAGCCCCAGAAAGCCCATACCATGGCGGCGCTTGCGATAGATTTCCGCCCGCTGCTCAGGCAGCGGCAAGCCATTAATCTCGACCACGTTATCGAGCATGCGAGTAAAGATGTCGACTACCTTGCGGTACTCTTCCCAGTCAAAGCGGGCTTTTTCGGTGAACGGATCGCGTACAAACAGGGTCAGGTTGATCGATCCCAGCAAGCAGGCACCGTGCGGCGGCAAAGGCTGCTCACCACAGGGGTTGGTAGCGCGGATCTCTTCACAGAACCAGTTATTGTTCATCTGGTTCACGCGATCAATCAGGATGAAGCCTGGCTCGGCAAAGTCATAGGTCGAGGTCATGATCATGTCCCAGATCCGACGCGCCTTGAGTACCTTGGAGACCCGGCATGCGACCCGGCCGTCTTCACGCGTCAGATAACGCTGGGTGGCAGGCAGTTCACGCCAGATCACCTGGTCATCGTTGGCTACATCCAGGCCATCAGCATCAATTTCGGACTGGGTCAGGGGGAATGACAACTTCCAGTCGGCATCGGCGGTAACCGCCTGCATGAAGTCTTCGGTGATCAGCAGCGACAGGTTGAATTGACGCAACCGACCGCCCTCCCGCTTGGCGCGAATGAAATCCATGACATCTGGATGCCCAACGTCAAATGTCGCCATCTGGGCGCCACGACGGCCACCGGCAGAAGATACGGTGAAGCACATCTTGTCGTAGATATCCATGAACGACAGTGGGCCGGAGGTGTAGGCACCCGCACCGGAAACGTATGCACCCTTGGGGCGCAAGGTGGAAAATTCGTAACCGATACCGCAGCCCGCCTTGAGTGTCAGACCCGCTTCATGCAGCTTGGATAAAATATCGTCCATGGAATCGCCAATCGTGGCCGATACAGTACAGTTGATGGTCGACGTCGCAGGCTTGTGCTCCAGCGCTCCAGCATTAGAGGTAATGCGGCCAGCGGGGATCGCACCATGGCGTAAGGCCCAGAGAAACTCCGCGTACCAGTGTTCCCGTACTGACGGCTCTTCTACATCGGCGATAGCCCGGGCAACGCGCTGGTAAGTCTCATCGACAGTATTGTCGATAGCGACCCCATCCTTGGTTTTCAACCGGTACTTGGTATCCCAGATATCTTCCGAAGCAGGTTGCATCGGGATGTCAGTGACCGTGTTGTGCAGGCGCTGCACCTTGGCTGTCTGGTTCATTATTATCTCCTGAAAAACTCGGCTACACCCCGCAAAACCAGGCTAGGAGAGCAAAGCGTCGCCTAGGGGGGTTCCGGGAAAGAAACACTACTTGTTGTGCATAGCGGGCAATGCTAGACCCAGATATGGTAAAGATCAATATCCGAAGTGTGACAAAAACCAGGTTTTTCTACTTGACTTGAGCGGAGCCAGAAAAGACGGGGCTGGGGAACGCCGACCTGAACGGTCGGCGTGGAATGTGCAGAAATATCAGGCGCGATTGCCGTCTATCGGAAAAAACACGCCATCGCTCCACACACCCAAGCATACGATACCCAAGCATTCGTGTTCGACAGCCAGTTCAACCATTTGGTAGAACACATTGCGGCCAATCAGCGCTTCAAGATTGGCGCGCACAAGCACATATGGCGACGGCTCCTGAGTGGCTGGATTGAGTTCGACACGAATTGGATGCTCAGCCCCCACTGCTACCGTGTCTTCAAGATTAGTGGTAAATATCAGCTTCTGGCTCTCGCCCTCGCCTTCCACCTTGAGTTGGGTCGCCACGAAAGGTGCGTCATCGACCTGGATGGCCCACCGTTCGACAGGCGTTACCAGATAATACCGCTCATCGGCATCACGCCTCAGAATACTGGCGAACAGTTGCACCAGTGCCTTGCGTTTGATCGGATCACCTTCGTGATACCAGGTTCCATCGCGGACAATCTGCATATCCATCTCGCCACTGACCGGTGGGTCCCATTGGTCCACCGGCGCGGGGGCAGGGCGTCGCGTAGAGGCGACGCCGGGAATACTGTCCATCAATGACTGGTGTGGGGGTTGACGTCGAGTCATATTGCTACCTCTTCAACGGCCGAGCAATCGCCGGGTGTACTCTTCCAGCGGCGAACGCAACAGGTCCGCAGGCTCGGATTGGTAAAATTGCAGAAAGCCCCCGCGCGTCTCCACAACGGCGTAGTCGACCATGCGGCGGGTAGCTGTTTCCATCAGAATAAGATGCAGAACGGCTCGATCCACTCCTATGTCCCCTACTCGACGCGAATCCTCCCAGTGCTCGCGATCTCCGATCTGATCCTCTGCACGTGCGAAGCGGGTATACAAAAGATAATCCATGCCATGGATATACGCCTGATCCAGCGCCTGCTCCAGGCCCATGGGACTGTCCGCTCGGCGCAATAGAGGAAAGATCTGTACCGCCGCAGCAAAGGCTTCTTCGGCCACCACGTTGGGCCTGGCATAGGGATGACCTGCCGGCACGAAGTGACCCTGAGCGATGAATAGACTGGAGTCAGATTGCAGGCTCCAGTTGGCCTGGCGGGTAATGGTGTAGTGATCCATCAATCCGGCATCACCCAGATAGTAACGCGCACTCTGCTGCATATCAGAAGGCTTGACGCAGCCGGCCAGAACTACGAAGGCGCAGAATATTAAGGCAAGTCCAGTCCAGCGCATTGCAAGATCCTCAGCAGATTACTTATAAACCGCGCATCCATTCCGGCCGCAAGCGGGCCGCCTCGGGTCGCTCGATTGCACTCTGGACCTGAGCTAGAAGCCGCTCCTTGTCCGTCCCGAGTGTGCCCTTGAGTACCAAAGCGTTCGAGGCATGATCGCTGCGAAACACAGAGTCTTTCAACTCAAGGGTCTCCATGAATTGTTTCAATTCACTAAACAGGCTCTCTTGGTCAAGGGGTTCAAAATCAGGAAAACGCGCTCGGTAGCGTTCCATACCCTGCGGGAAACTGACCACCAGAGTAGACACAAATTCCGGCTGGGTCGCATTCATCAGTCGTGCAGAATTGAGTGCATGCTGCTCGCTCAGACTTTTACCACCCAAGCCGTTGAGAATCATCACCGAACGTTGCATTCCGGCATCACCCGCCTTGGTTAGCGCCTGCTCGGTGGACTCAAAGGTCTCGCCCTTGTTGACTCGCTCAAGTACCTGGTCATCCCCTGATTCTGCTCCGACATAGAGCATGGCCAGACCCGCCTCGCGTAGCTCCTTGAGCTCTGTTACCGATTTACGCTTGAGATTGCGCGGTAAACAATAAGAGGTCACCCGCTCGACAGTCGGCATGTGTTCGCGGATAGCTTCAAGAATAGTCAGCAACCTACGCGTGGGTAACACCATGGCATCACCATCAGCCAGGAATATACGCTGGACGATCAGTTGTTCGCCGCTGCGACGAATTTCATCCAATACCTGAGCCTCGTCACGGGCGCGGAATTTCTTCTGCTCGTCGGTATACATCTCGCAGAAAGTGCATTGATTCCAAGAGCAGCCGTTGGTGACTGGCAGAATCAGCGAGTGGGCCTCGCTAGGAGGGCGAAAAACGGGGTCGATGTAACTGATGGGGAACTGCTGTGCGGGCATGGATATCTCCGGAGCTCCAAGTTGCTTCATCCATGCAGTCTACAGGATAAAGTGCAGAGCCAGAGTATAGGACCCTTCTCGCTCAAAGGGTGCCGATTGCCAGCGGGTTTATCAGACTGGTGTTTTGAGCGTCTCTTCGTCTCTGCGCCGCTTGGACTTGTTACCCATGCGTACACCGATATCCATCAGAAACTGCATATAGCCTTCCTTGTCTTCGATCACATCCTGCCAGAACGGCGAGTGGTACATCGCCATGGCACCGTGCACCAGCGCCCAGGCTGCGCAGTAATGAAAATAGGCTGGCACGTTTTCCAATTTGCCATCGTCTATACGCTCCTGGATTACGCCGGTCAGATGATTGAAATTGGAGGCGCGGATCTGGTGCAATTGCTCCACCAGTTCAGGAAGCTGGTTGGATTTGACCAGTTTTTCTTCCAACCGATCGAACAACCGGTAGCGCTCAGGATCACTCATGCGAAACGCGAAGTAATCCCGCGACAGAGCTTCGCGGTCTCTCTCTATGCTTTCGGAGTGAAGCAGGCTGGCTAGGTCACCCTCATAATCGAGCATCAAGCGTAAATAGATCTCGGCTTTGGACTTGAAATGCTTATAAATGGTGCCCTTACCAATACCCACTTCGTCGGCAATCATTTCCACTGTGACACTGTCCTCGCCCTGCTCTAGAAAAAGGCGAAGGGAGGTGTCGAGAATTTCCTGTTCGCGGCGACGGAACTCGCGGACCTTTCGTGATTCTTTCTGCATGATGACTCCGCAATCCATACCGGCAATGGTGGGCATTATGCCAAGTTTGTGACCCGTTTCCCATGGCTGATTGAAAGCTGACTGTCAGGCCCTTTTTTGAACACGAACGGCTATCAGTGCAACCCCCATTGAGCCGAGCATAAGCATCAGGGAGACCACATTGAGCACCGGGGTAGCGCCTTCGCGCAGTCGGCTGAAGAGCGTTATGGTCAAAGGCGCGTCCGAGCTAACCAGCATCAATGTAGTGTTGAAGTTCTCAAAGGATATGAGAAAACAGATCAGCGCAGAGCCGATGATCGCGGGGGCCAAAAAGGCAGGGTAACGGAGACTATCGCAGTCAGCTGTAACGCGCCCAAATTACGCGCCGCCTCCTCCAGCTGCACGTCAAAGGTGCGCAATCGCGCCGAGATGACCAGTGTGGCAATGGTACTCAAAAACGCAAACTGACCCAGCACCACAAGCAGAAAACCAGGTCGCAGCATCTCCAGCAAAATGTCGTGATTGAAATCAAAATAGTTGGCGATCCGACTGGCAAATATCAGGATCGAGATACCCAGTATGACACCCGGTATAACTAGCGGTAGCAGCATGAGGATGAACAGCAGATTCTTGCCAGGAAAACGGTAACGCTCAAACAGGAAAGCGTTGAGTGTCGCCAGGCTGGCGGCCAGAATCGTTACACAACTGGCCACCAATGTCGTCACTAGCGGCACCAGCATAAACAGGATTGACGCATAGACCAGCCCCACCATGATGGCTACATCGTTGTAGAGCATCTCCACCGGCCCGACCGCCAGTCCGCTCCACTGCAGTATCCCGCTGAGCACGCCACTTTCACGTAGCAGTATCATCCAGCCATAGGTGCGCACCAACTCACTGACCCAAAATGGGACCAGGCAGGCAAGAAAGAACAATGAGCGCCTGCGACCCTTTACCAATTTGGCAATGTACCAGGCCACCGGAAAGGCGCTCAGCAGTGTCAGCATGGTGGTGAATATAGAAATCAGTGCCGTGCGTACAAAAGTGCGCCAGTACAGTGATTCGGTAAAAACTGTGTGTAATGCATCCAGCTGAACCCGTGCTCTGCAAAGCCGATGCGCTCGCGCAATGACACTAGCTCCATGTCCACATGTGGCAGCAGAATCAGCAAGAGCAACCAGAGCAATAACCGGCAGCATCAGCAGAAAGACGCCTAACCTCAGTCCACTTGTCTGCGGACTAGCGGTGCTCATTCGCAGCCTGCGGCAAAGTACTGGGCTTGATTACCCATCCAGCCGAGCTGCAGCCGATCGCCTGGCCGAAGCCTTGCGTACTCAGGGGTCTGTGGCAGCCGCACAGTCAGCTCACTACCCTGCCCTATGCTGGCGGTGATCCGGCTGTTGGCACCGTCAAACAGTAATGTGGTTATCTGCGCGTCAAGACAGTTATCCATATGGCAGGTACCGCCAGGCAGAATCGGACTGATGCCTTCTGAACGGAGAAACAACCACACCCTTTCGCCGGTGCTTTCCGAGACGCTGCCTGCCGGACAGGCCTGCACGGTCTGACCACTCACAAGACGGTGCGTCAATGCGTACCTGTAACCGGTTGGAGTCACCTACAAAGCCGGCAACAAAGGGCGTGGCCGGTTCATAGTAAAGTGTTTGCGGAGTGGCGATCTGTTCAAAGCGGCCCTTGTTCATCACCGCTACCTGATCGGACATAACCAGTGCCTCGGACTGGTCATGGGTAATGTAGATAAAGGTGGTGCCGAACGTCCGTTGCAGTTGCTTGAGTTCCAACTTCATCTGTTCGCGCAGTTTCAAGTCGAGGGCGCCCAGTGGCTCGTACAGTAGTAATACGGCAGGCTCCAGTACCAGACAGCGGGCGATTGCAATGCGCTGTTTCTGACCGCCTGATAGTTGATCCGGCTTGCGCTGGCCAACGTCGGGCAGCCCGACACGTTCGAGCATGTCCGCCACGCGTCTGCTGATTTCGGCCTTGGCTGTGCCGCGGCGCTTGAGACCATAGGCTATGTTGTCCGCGACGCTCATCATCGGAAAAAGCGCCAAGTGCAGAAACACCATGTTGAGCGGTCGCTTGTTCGGCGGCGTACCCAGCATGGATCGGCCCTAGATGCGAATGTCGCCCCGATCAGGTTCTACGAAGCCCGCCAACAAACGCAAAAGCGTGGTCTTTCCGCACCCTGATGGGCCGAGGATAGAGAAGAACGAACCGGCCGGGATACTCAGAGAGATATCGTCAACCGCAGCCGGGCCGCCAAAGGCCTTTTACAGTCGGTCGCATTCCAGATCGAGAACAGTGTCGGGAATCAAAGGCATGGTATTTCCGTTGCAATAAGTCCGCATCCGCCCGCAATAGTGCCAGGCGGAGTAATCAGGGCCCCTCTCAGTTCGCTGCGCTTACGCGATCCAGAATACGCCCTTCGATTGCTTCCAGGCCGGCGGGTACGGGTGGATACCATTTGATGTTATCCAGTGCCGCCGCATCGAAGCTGCTTTCAAAGCTCTCTTTGAGCTTCTCGTCAACAAAAGCTTCAGCGCCTAAGGATGCAGTGAAGTTCCCAGCGGACTGGGTAATCAACGCCGCCATTTCTGGCTGCATGACAAAATTGATCCATTTGTAGGCAGCCTCGTCATTGGCTCCACGGCGCGGCAGCGCAAAGGTATCGATCCAACCCAGTGCGCCGCTGGCAGGTGCAATGAAACTGATCTTCGGATTTTCCGCCTGGAGTTTCCAGCCACCGGCATCCCAGCCCTTTGCAGCCACCACTTCACCGGAAGCGACCAGGTTGATCAGCTCGTCTCCGCCCGTCCAGTAGGTTTTTACATTGGGCTTGCAGGCGATCAGCTTTTCCTGAACGCGAGTCATCATCGCTTCATAGGCTACAGGGTCATCGTAGGCCGCAAAGGGATTCTCACCCATGGAGAACGCCATCCCGATCAGAATGGGCCGACGCAGGCGGTAAGAGACCTTGCCGGCTAATTCAGGCTTGCACAGGTCGGCAAACTCTTTCACCTGATCTTTAACGCTGTCGTGCACAATCAGCCCAGTCGTACCCCACACATGAGAGACGGCATAGACCTCGCCATCCAGCTCGCTATTGTTTTTGGTCGCGGCCAGCACGGAAGGGATGAACAGCGACGAGTCGATTTTGCTGATGTCGATCGGTTTATAAATCCGATATTCCTGTTGGGCACTGGTAATGCGGTCCTGACTGGGCTGGGCAAGGTCAAAGCCGGACCCGCCGGTATCACGCAGCTTGGAGATCATGTCTTCGTTATTGGACAACGTCACCTGCACGTCAATGCCGGTTTCCTTTTCAAACAGGCTCACCACTTCTTCCGAGGCATAGCCGCCCCAGGTCAGGAGGCGCAACTCTTCAGCAATAGCCGAGAATGGAATTACAACAAGGGTAATTACCGCGGGTACGAGCAATTGTTTTAAACGCATGATGTACTTCCCTTTATCGTCGTTGGTTCCCGAAAACCAAGTCATAACCGTGACAGTATAGTTACAGTTATTAAAGCTGCCTGAGCGACCACCTAACAACAGTTGACGATAAAATAGAGTCCGCGTATTCCAAATCGGTTTATCAAATACCACTACAAGACTGGCAGGTTCGAGGATTTAGACAATACTGACAATATCAGGCGTAACGTTCCCCCAAGCGCCAAGCCTGAATGGCCGGGCATGTCTCGTCCTTGCAACACTCCTAATGGTCTTGACCCGAATACTTCCCCCAGTATTCGGGTTTTTTTTGCCTCTCAGGGCAAGCGGATCATTCAGCGAGAGGAAATAACCGATGGAAGTTATCCGTAGTGGATTGCCATAGGGCGTCCAGAGGCTCATCGCGTAACTGGGCGACAAAGGCAGCTACGTCACAGACAAATTGCGGCTCATTGGGCTTGCCTCGATGGGGCACAGGTGCCAGATAGGGAGAGTCGGTTTCGACCAGCAGACGATCCGCCGGAACCTGGCGCGCAACGTCGCGCAGAGCTTGCGCATTACGAAAGGTGACGATACCCGAGAGCGATATGTAGTAACCGAGATCCAGAGCTTGACGTGCCATATCCCAATCTTCCGTGAAGCAATGCAACACACCGGCATGGACAAGGTCGGCCTCACGCAATAGATCCAGTGTGTCGCTGCGCGCTTCCCGGGTATGGATGATTACCGGCTTGCCAGTCCGTGCGGCAGCGGCCAGATGACACTGGAAAGAGCGCTTTTGCTGCTCGGCCATCTCCGGCTGATAATGATAATCTAGACCGGTCTCGCCAATGGCGACAACCCGAGGGTGGTCCAACTCCCTGAGTAGCCATTCCAGTTCAGTCGTTTGATCGTCGACGAGATCCAGCGGGTGAACGCCCACGCTACAATAGACATCCGGATAACACTCAGAGAGGCGCTTCACCACTGGCGCATTGGCAGCATCAACCCCGATACAGAGAAATTTCCCCACACCCTTGGCGCGTGCCGCATCGAGTGCGCGGTCGAGTGAGCCGTCATAGGGGGTGAGATCCAAACGGTCAAGATGACAATGGGAGTCGATCAGCATAAAGGCGCCACTTACATCGTATGGGTGGGCCGATCCGACTTCAGGGCACCGGCGAGGTAGGTTTCGATCTTGCTACGTGCGGTATTGTCCTGATCACTGAACTGCACACCGATGCCCGCCGCGCGGTTGCCCTGAGCGCCCTTCGGAGTGATCCAGATGACCTTGCCCGCTACCGGAATTTTTTCGGGCTCGTCCATCAAATTGAGCAACATGAATACTTCATCGCTGAGGCGATAGCTCTTGTTAGTCGGAATGAACAGGCCACCATGCTTCACAAAGGGCATATAGGCGGCGTAAAGCACCGACTTGTCCTTGATGGTGAGCGATAGAATACCGTTGCGGGGACCGGGGGCGGTCGGATTACTCATGCTTTTCTCATCCTGATCAATGATAACTGCAGATTAACGCTTTTTGAGTAGCTGTTTCCACTCTAGTAACAAGCTCTCCAGAAACAGACCTCTATTCAAGTTCGCCTTGCCCAGCGTCATCGAGCGGTGGGCCAGCAGCCAATCCTGCCATTCCATCAACTGCTGCGCACTCACATGTTTAGCCATGTAGCCCAACACAACATCCATGTCGCTGTTTGCCGCATGCTGGATCGCGCCGGTCTGGAGCTTGAGAAGATCAAGCGTCCAACTACAAAACCAGTCAATCAATACGTCAAGGGGAATCTTTGACCAGCTTTCCGCGACCTGGCTGGCCGACTGCTTATCCTTGAGCAACGCCTTGATGTTGCCGACCACCCGCTCCCGTAGCTGCACGGCATCCAGTTCGTGCAGTGCGGCAGCACGCAGTGGCGCGCCGCCGGCCATCTGCAATAAATTCAATCGTTGCGCGTTATCCAGCTCAGGCACAGAATTGGCGAGCCAGGCCAGTGCGGCATCATGCGATGGCGTCGGCAAACGCTGGATCCGGCAGCGACTGCGAACTGTGGCAAGCAGGCGCCCTGGCTGGTCGGTCACTAAAAGAAGATAGGTATCGGCAGTGGGCTCTTCAAGGGATTTGAGCAACGCGTTAGCAGCGTTCTGGTTCATTGCCTCGGCTGGATGCAACACAATGACCTTGCTGCCCCCCTGCTGCGCTGTCTGCCCCAAAAAATCAACCAGTTGACGAATCGCATCAACCCGAATGGCCTTACCCTCTTCTTCGGGCGTAATCAACATCAGATCGGGATGATTGCCGGCCTCGCGCAGCAAGCAACTACGACAGCGACCGCAGGCCATTCCGTGAGACGGCGAAGTACATAGCAAAAATGCCGCAAATGCATCGGCAAAACGTCGCTTGCCTACCCCCGGCAGGCCGCTGAATAGATAAGCGTGAGCATGCTGCGCCTGCTCAGTCAGCTGTGTCCAGACGGTGTCATGCCAAGGAAATGCGACTTCAGGCATGCCAGCGCTCCAACACCAGAGCAATTAAGGGATGCATCGCTGCGGCAACCTGCTCAAGACTTCCACTGGCGTCGATTACCCGGTAACGCTCTGGCTCTGCTGCGGCGCGATCGAGATAACAGCGGCGCACCGACTCGAAAAAAGACTGCTGTTCGATCTCGAAACGATCCAGCTCACTACGCGCTCGCGCTCGCTGCATGCCAATATCTACCGGCACATCGAACACAACGGTGAGATCAGGTCGCAATGAGCCCTGCACCCAATCTTCCAATACGGCGATACGCTGTGTCGGTATCCCTCGGCCAGCGCCCTGATATGCATAGGTCGCATCGGTAAACCGATCGCTGATAACGACCTGGCCTTGCGCCAGCGCCGGGCGTATCAGCCGATCAATATGCTGTGCCCGCGCGGCGAACATCAATAACAGCTCTGCGTCAGAGCACATGGGTTCGTCGTGATGGCTAAGCAACACCTCACGGATCGATTCGGCAATTGGCGTGCCCCCTGGCTCACGGGTCAACAGCGGATCACAACCGGCTTCACGCAGCGCGGCGGCAAACAGTTGCAGGTTGGTCGATTTACCTGCGCCCTCCGGGCCCTCGAAAGTGATAAACAATCCGCTCACTGGCCACCTTCTTGGGTTTCATTATTGCTAGCCGGGCTGGAGCGATAGCGCTCCGCCCGCTGACGTATCTGATACTGCTGAACAGCTCTGTTATGGTCGATCAGCGAATCGGAAAAGATATGACTGCCATCACCCCGGGCCACAAAATACAGGCTGGTGCCAGGCTGCGGGTTAACCGCCGCTTCCAATGCTTGACGTCCGGGCATCGCAATCGGCGTCGGCGGCAGTCCGTCGATCGTATAGGTATTGTATGCAGTATGCTCACGCAGGTCGCGGCGGCGTATATTCCCCTCATAGGCCTCACCCATACCGTAAATCACTGTGGGGTCAGTCTGCAGACGCATACCGATATTCAGCCTGCGCGTGAATACCCCGGCAATCTGACCGCGCTCGTGTGGCACACCCGTCTCTTTCTCGACAATGGACGCAAGAATCAGCGCCTCATAGGGAGTGTTAATAGGCAGGTTATCGGCGCGCTGCCCCCAGACCTCTTCCAGCACCTCCTCCATGCGTTGATAGGATCTGAGCAGAACATCCCTGTCGCTCATGCCAAAGGTGTACTGGTAGGTATCAGGGAAGAAGCGACCCTCCGGATGAATGTCCTCAAGCCCCAGGTCAATCATAACCTGCTCGTTGCTCGCTCCCGGGTCCAGCGTCTGCTGCAAGCGTTCGGCACGCGCCAGTTGCTGGCGCACCTCATTGAAGGTCCAGCCCTCAACGAGAGTAACACTGCGGCGCGTCACTTCCCCAGCATCCAGCCGCCGCAGAAGATCAGCCGCAGACATGCCTGGCTCAAGCTGGTACTCACCCACGTGAAGGACCGCATCGGGCATCAGCCATTGCCAATATCGGCGCAGCCAGTGAGCACGCTCGATGATGCCGTCTCGTTCCAGTTGCTCCAGTACTCGGGCCGGAGTGCTACCTGGGGCGACGTCCATGCTGGCTGGCTCGACTACCTGCAGCGGCTGACTTAACGCACTTTGCAAAGTAAAATAGCCCCACACGCCAAAAGTGAGAATAAATAGTATCGAAATAACAACAACTAAACGAACAAATCTGAGAATCAACTTCACTTAATTACCTGTTCTGCGAGCGCTTGCGCATGGCGTGTTTGGGGGCCAACGGGCCAGCTAATGTCCGCAAGACCGACTATCGGCCAGACGCCATAGAGGCTATTGCAGCAGAAGATTTCGGTGCTCTGCAGCACAGTGGCGTAATCGATTGAACGAACAACGACCGGCTGACCGGATTCACCCAACCGATCAATCAGATAGTCCCGCATGACGCCCTGAACACCACATCCACGCAGATCCGGCGTAATCCAGCGATCATCGTGGCGGATGAACAGATTGCTCATGGTGCACTCGATCACGTCGCCCCCGATGTCTCTGACCAACCCTTCAGCATAGGCCGGATCGGTCCATTCGCTCCGGGCAAGCACCTGCTCCAGTCGGTTAAGGTGCTTGATACCGGCGAGCAGGGGTTGAACCGCCAGGCGAGTCTGGCACTCAAACAACGTGATCCCGGCGCTGAACCGCTCGGCCGGGTAAGCTGCAGGGGGAAGACTCTGACAAATGCGAGTGGGCTGAGCTGTATTTGGCATGGCATAGCCGCGCGGTCCGGTACCGCGCGTCAACGTTAATTTAATAATGCCATTGTGTAGTCGCTGGGCGACCGCATTCAATTCGCTCGTGATCTCAACGAGGTCTACCGTCAACCGCAGTGCGCAGAGCCCACGACGCAAGCGAGCCATATGGTATTCGAGTAGCCCAATATGCCCGTGGGCTACCCGTAAGGTTTCGAACACCCCATCTCCGTAAGACAATCCCCGGTCCAATACCGAGAGGGTGACAGCAGGCTGGCCATCAACCAGGCATTCCAGTGCGGATGCATTGTCCAAAGGAGAGTCCGCCATCAGAGACGACGAAACACCAAGCTACCGTTGGTCCCACCAAAGCCGAACGAGTTGGAAACGACCACGTCGAGCTGGCGGGCCTGAGCTTCATGGGCCACATAGTTCAGATCACACCCCTCATCAGGGTTATCCAGGTTGATGGTCGGTGGTGCCACTTGATCACGCAGTGCCAGGATACTGAAAATGGCCTCAACCGCACCAGCAGCACCTAAAAGATGACCTGTCATGGACTTGGTCGAACTGATAGCCAGTTTTTTTGCGTGATCGGCAAAAACCGTCTTCACCGCGCTGGTCTCGGCGAGATCGCCGGCGGAGGTCGAGGTTCCATGAGCGTTTATATAACCTACCTGAGAGGGCTCCACACCGGCGTCACGCAATGCGTTGATCATGCACTTGGCACCACCGCGTCCATCCTCCGGAGGGGCTGTCATGTGGTACGCATCGCCACTCATGCCGAAACCGATCAGCTCTGCATACAGGGTCGCACCACGCGCTTTGGCGTGCTCGTACTCCTCGAGTACAAGGGCACCGGACCCGTCTGAAAGCACAAACCCATCCCGATCCCGATCCCAGGGCCGGCTTGCTGCAGTCGGGTCGTCATTACGGGTGGACAGGGCCCGGGCCGCACTGAACCCGCCAAGCCCCAGTCCGCTGGTGGCCATCTCGGAACCACCCGTAATCATGACGTCTGCCTCGCCATAGACAATATTGCGTGCGGCCATGCCAATGCTATGCGTGCCGGTAGTGCAAGCCGTCGTCAAGGCATAGTTGGGGCCTTGCAGGCCGTACTGTATGGAGAAATAACCAGCCACCATGTTAATGATCGAACCGGGCACGAAAAATGGAGAGATGCGCCGAGGTCCGCTGGCCAGTAGCAGCTCATAATTCTTTTCGATATTGGTCAGACCGCCGATACCCGAGCCCATGGAAACACCAATACGGTCACGGTTGGCATCAGTGACCTCCAGACCGGAATCTGTGAGGGCCTGAATACAAGCGGCAATACCGTACTGAATAAACAGGTCGAGCTTGCGCGCCTCTTTCGCCGTCATGTAGGGCTCGATATCGAAATTTCGAATAGAACCACCAAAGCGTGTACCAAAGGCACTGACGTCCATATGATCGATTGGGCCAATTCCACTGTTGCCCGCTAGGGCTGCCTGCCAACTGCTATCCACCGTGTTACCCAGGGGGGTCAACATGCCAAGGCCAGTTACCACGACGCGTCTGCGCGACACAGGATGCTCCTTATTCAACTCTCAGGGATGCCGATAGATTACCTATCCGGCGGCAGTCGAGGGGTATTGTCCGCATAAATAGAGGCTTGGGCAATATCAGTGACCCAAGTAAGCAGGCTAGCCAGACGCCAGAGACGCAAAAAGGCCGCAGCTCGAATCCGAACTGCGGCCTTTTTGTGTTCATTCAACAGACTGCGTGATTACTTCGGGTGCGAGTTGACGTAGTCAATAGCTTCCTGAACGGTGGTGATCTTCTCGGCATCTTCATCCGGAATCTCGGTCTCGAATTCTTCCTCGAGAGCCATGACCAGCTCAACGGTATCAAGCGAGTCAGCGCCAAGGTCTTCAACAAAAGAAGCGCTATTGGTCACTTCTTCTTCTTTGACGCCGAGCTGCTCGGCAACGATTTTCTTGACGCGTTCTTCGATGGTACTCATACCTTGTTCTCACTCCTGGTTGCAATTCCGGAAAGCCGGACTGCACGTAGTTTATAGAAACAATTTACGTCATTTCAAGCATGAATCGTTTCTATCTCAAAGAGGTCAAGGCCATTAGGCCCTCACCGCGTAAAATTGTTCTGACCAGACCGGCTTACAAGCCCGTGCCAGAGGGGTTACAGCTTAGCTCATGAACATGCCGCCATTCACCGGAATAACTGCGCCGGTAATATACCCAGCAGATTCACCAGCCAAAAACTCGACTACAGCAGCAATTTCATCAGCCTGTCCCAGGCGTCCGAGGGGAATCTGTTCGAGCATGGCCGACCGCTGCCCATCATTCAAGGCCTTGGTCATGTCCGTATCGATAAAGCCCGGCGCTACTGCATTTACCGTAATTGACCTGGAGCCTACTTCGCGCGCCAGAGCGCGAGTAAAGCCTTCCATGCCAGCCTTGGACGCAGCGTAGTTCGATTGCCCGGCATTACCCATACCCGCGACCACCGAACTGATGTTAATGATACGCCCCCAACGAGCCTTGGTCATGCCCCTTAGCACCGCTTTGGACAGACGATAGACAGAACCGAGGTTGGTACCAACCACGTCTTCCCATTCATCATCCTTCATTCGCATGAGCAAATTGTCACTGGTAATGCCTGCATTGTTAACCAGTATTGCCGGCGCAGAAAACTCTTTGTTAATGCGCTCGATTACCTCAGCCACAGATTCAAGGTCACGAACGTCCAGCTTCATACCAGTACCTGCGTAACCAGCTTCCGCGAGTTTCGCACCAATTGATGCGGCACCGGCATCACTGGTGGCCGTACCGATGACTATCGCTCCCTTTGCCGCTAAAGCATGGGCAATTGCCTGGCCGATCCCCCGACTGGCACCGGTTACCAGTGCTACTTTCCCGTCAATACTCATATTCAGGCTCCTTGCGTTAACACATTACGAACAGCAGCAAAGCCGTCTGCCGAGTCTAAATTGTAGGTGTTGATGCCTTTCACACAACGCTTGTTCAAACCAGAAAGCACGCGCCCTGGGCCGCACTCCACCAGATCCGTTACGCCATGCTCCGCCATCCACTCGATACTTTCTACCCATCGCACAGGATTGTAGAGTTGCTCAACCAATTGCGTGCGCAGGCTATCCAGATCGGGAGCAGGACGAGCAGAGACGTTCTGGACCAGCGTGATCGCCGGAGATTGCCACTTCAGAGCGTCCAGATCGGTGCTCAGCTGCTCTGCTGCGGGCTTCATCAACGCACAATGGGATGGCACGCTGACCGGCAAAGCGATGGCGCGCTTGGCACCCGCTGCCTTGCACTGTTCAATGGCGCGCCCGACAGCACTGGCCTGGCCAGCAATCACTACCTGGCCGGGGGCATTGAAATTCACGGCACTAACCACTTCACCTTCGGCGGCCTGGGCACATATATCGATTATCTGCGCATCTTCCAGCCCCAGTATCGCAGCCATGCCACCCTGCCCCTCAGGCACCGCCTGCTGCATTAACTGCCCTCGACGCTCGACCAACCGCAACGCATCCGCGAAGCTAATCACGTTAGCGGCAACCAACGCGGAATATTCACCTAGACTGTGACCCGCAACGAACCCTGGCCGGACCGCGTTGTCCGCGCACCAAACACGCCACAGAGCAATCGATGCAGCAAGGATAGCTGGCTGCGTCCTGTCGGTTCGGTTCAGATCGGCTTCCGGCCCCTGCTGGCACAAAGCCCAAAGGTCGTAACCAAGGACGCTGGATGCTTCGGCAAAGGTATCAGAAATCAGGCTATGCTCATCAGCGAGACCAGCCAACATACCAACCGCCTGTGAGCCCTGGCCGGGAAAAACAAATGCAAGGGTTTGAGACATTCCGTATTCCTCGTTTATTGTTTGGATGACCACAAAACACTGCAGGTCACGTACTGTCGCCTGTCATGGTCACTGACTGATAGCGCCAAGCGCTTCAAGCCGTCGGGCTATACGCTGGGGGAGATTACTCCGGCTGGCCTGGGCTGCACGAACGATTGCCACCACAAACGCGTCCTCATCAGCACCGCCGTGGCTTTTAACCACCACACCCTTTAAACCCAGCAAACTGGCTCCATTATAACATCCGGGATCGTGCCGCCTAATCATCGGTTGCAGCACCATACGCAAAATCGGCGCCAGGCAGCGCATCAACAGAGTGCCTGTCAGCGCTTGACGCAGTTCGGATTGTAAATAGCTGGCAAGGCCTTCACTCGCCTTGAGCACAACGTTGCCAACAAACCCATCGCAAACAACGACATCGGCCACACCGCGGAACAGTCCGTCACCTTCTACATTGCCGACGTAATTCAGTGACTCACTTTGACGCAGCAACTCCCCCGCCTCGCGCACTCGCTGACTGCCCTTGTTGACCTCGCTACCAATATTAAGCAACCCGACGCGCGGCTGCTTCAGACCCGATAGTTCACTTACAGCCTCGGACCCCATCAGCGCAAACTGAAAGAGCTGAACAGCGGTGCAGTCGACGTTTGCCCCAAGGTCTAGCAGATAACAGACTTTTCCGGCAACCGGGAGAGCAGCCATGATCGCGGGCCTTTCAATTGAATCGAGCGTACCAAGGATCGAGCGCGACAAGACCATTAAAGCGCCGGTATTTCCCGCGCTCAGGCACCCATCAGCTTGACCGTCGCGCACCTGCTCGATGGCCACGCGCATGGAAGCGTCGCGTTTACCACGAAGAACGCTGGAAGGCGGATCGTCGGCGAGTATCATCTGGGAAGTGGGGATACATCGAATACGTGCAGAAGGAAGCTTGTGCTTTTTGCATAACAACTCAATCTGCTCGGCATCACCGACCAGAAGGACGTGCAGATCGGGAATCTGCAGAAGACTGCGGGCTACCGCAGGGATAATGCAACGGGGACCGAAGTCCCCGCCCATCACATCAATCGCAAGGCGAATTGACGTGGACAAGACTTACTCTTCGCTATCCTTGTTGACAATCTGACGACCGCGATAGAAGCCATCGGGAGTCACATGGTGGCGAAGATGAGTCTCACCGGTGGTGCTGTCTACGGACAGGGCCGCTGAGGTCAACGCATCGTGTGAACGACGCATGCCGCGTGCTGAACGAGACTTTTTGTTCTGCTGTACTGCCATGACGATAAGCTCCTAAGCTTTTCAGGTATCACGTTTTAACGATGCCAGCACACTGAAGGGGTTGGGCTTTTCAGCCGGCTCCTCAGCGGCCGCCGGGTCGGGACGATAGCCCGACGGATGCTCGCATGTTTCCATTGGATGCATTGGAACTGTTGGCAAAGCCAGTAACAGCTCATCCTCGATCAGCGCGTGCAGATCCAGGGGTTCATCATCCATAATAACCGGTTCGTAGTGCTTCGGCAGATGCTTCGCTGCCTCGTCACTTGCGACAAAACCCACGTCACACTGACTATCGAGCGGTACCACGACCTGCTCGAGACAACGCTGACAAATCAACGCAACCTCGGCCTGGTAGTGCCCGTGCAGAGTAGGTATACCCTGCTCGTCCCGTGCGAAAGCGAGCTTGACCTGAACGTCCCCAGCCGGGGCGTTCAATAGCGCGCTCAACCTGGGCATTTTGGCCGCTGCCACCGTTCCTTCCAGAACGATTTCACGGTCAACCAGCTTGCGCGGCTCTATGTGTGCGGGTATAGGTCCAGACATAAGCGCGCAATTCTAGGGGTCATGTGCCGTGCTGTCAAAACTATTTGCACAATTTCACCTGCATCGGCGACACCCCTTTAGAATAGGAGGGAATTTCAACCTGCAGGAACCGCACATGCTGCCATTGGTACTCGCCTCCGGATCCCCTTATCGCCGGGAATTGCTCGAACGCCTGGGACTTCCCTTCTCATGTGTCGCACCAGATACAGACGAAACACCGCTTTATGGGGAGAGCGCAGTGGACCTTACCCAGCGCCTTGCCCTGACCAAGGCACAAGCGCTGGCAACCACTTGGTCAAATCACCTGATTATCGGCTCAGATCAGGTATTGATGCTCGACGGCCATCCAGTCAGCAAACCCGGCAATCATGCCGCCGCGTTTGCACAATTGCGCAGCACGAGCGGTCAAACAGTGCAATTTTCCACTGCTTTGTGCCTGCTCAACAGCCATAGCGGACGCTATCAGATGACTGTAGAACCATTCGAAGTGGTCTTCAGGGATCTAACCGATGAACAGATAGAGCGCTACTTGCTGCACGAAAAGCCCTATGACTGTGCAGGCAGCTTCAAAGCTGAAGGTCTAGGCATCACGCTGCTTCATGCATTGCGCGGAGAGGACCCCAACAGCCTGATAGGGTTACCCCTGATCAGGCTGTGCGACATGCTTGCTCGAGAGGGCATCACCCTGCCCTGAGAAGATTAACGCAGCAAGGGCGCACTCAAGCCGACATGCGTCGCCAGCGTACTACCCATGCTCGCACCAATCTGCCGTGCAAAACGCTCAAAGGCTGACTCATGGTGTGTAAAATCAACCAACTCTTCGGCTCCGACGATATCCCGGGCTACCTCTGAGGTACTGGCAAAACCGTCGATCAGCCCCAGGTCAAGCGCCTGCTCACCCGACCAGATCAGGCCGCTGAACATACCCGGATGCTCCTTGAGACGGTCGCCCCGCCCCGCCTTGACCTGATCAATGAACTGTTGATGCACCGTGCCCAGTACACCCTGCCAGAACTCAACCTCTTCGGGTTTTTCTGGCTGAAACGGATCAAGAAAGGTCTTGTGCTCGCCGGATGCATATATCCGTCTCTCCACGCCCAGCTTGTCGAGCGTCTCGACAAAACCGAAGCTGGCGGCAGTCACACCGATCGAACCGACCAGACTCGCCTTGTCGGCGTAAATCTCGTCCGCGGCGGCCGCTATATAATAGGCACCCGACGCACCCAGGTCCGTAATAACCGCGTATAGCTTGGTATCCGGGTAAAGACCCCGCAGACGGACAATTTCATCGTACACATAACCTGATTGCACAGGACTGCCGCCCGGGCTGTTGATTCGCAGGACAACGGCACGAGTACCTTCATTTTCGAAGGCTTCACGCAGGCTGGTAATCAGATTATCTGCACTGGCTTCTTGCTGATCGGCGATTGGCCCGCGCAGCTCGATGACGGCTGTATGCGGTTCCAGCGAGGCACTCGCATCGACGGACAGCAATGGCGAAAACAGCGCAATAGCACCGAATAGATAGATAAACACCAGAATCTTGAAAAATATTCCCCAGCGCCGTGCCCGGCGCTGCTCTTGAATCGAGGCAAGCATAGTCCGCTCGATCAGCGCCCATGCCTTGCCATTATCCGCGCCTTTCTGCGCTTGCTCGCTACCGAGCAAAGGTCCCTCGGTCCATTTATCCGATGACATTATCTATCCTCTGCTGCTGAGCAGCACCTGATGAAGGCAAAATCCAACCCTGAAATTCGACGAAAGCATCAATACAATGCTCTGGACGGCTTTGCAATAAATGCGCCCGGGATTGCGCCCCATAGCTAACCGCTACCGCCCGTACCCGGGCGTTATGAGCCATACGTATATCAAACTCGCTATCACCCAGCATTAGCGCGCAACTGGCCGGCGTTTCCAGACGATTGAGAATTTCTTCCAGCATCCTCGGATGCGGCTTGCTAAGCGTCTCATCGGCGCAACGGGTCATGTCAAAAAAATCACTCAGCCCATGAGTTGCCAGCACCCGATCCAGCCCCCTGCGACTCTTACCCGTTGCGACAGCCAGCTTGAAGCCCGCAGAACGAAAAACATCGAGTGTCTCGATTACGCCGGGAAACAGGCTGGCAGGCTGCTGCTCAAGCGTCAGATACTGCTCGCTGTAAAGCGTGCGCAGATTCTCGACAAACCCAGGCTCATCTATATCAGGAAACAGAGTAGCTATCGCCTCCGGCAAGCCCAGACCAATAATATCGCGTATCGCCTGGTCAGACGATGCTGCCAGGCCCATCAGCTTTGCAGCGCCGTGCATGGCCTCCACGATATGGCTGATGGAATCGCACAAAGTACCATCCCAATCAAATATAAGTGTTTTAAGTTCAGACATGGGTAAGCCTGCGCAGCGTGTCGTCCCACATCCGGCCTGGCTCTGCAACGACGTCGAGCTGAGTACCATCAGGCAGCTCGACGTGCAGCGATGCGGCATGCAGGAACAGTCGTTTCCCGCCGAGTTCCTTTATTTGCTGAGAAAACTCATCACTGCCGTATTTCGGATCACCCGCAATAACATGGCCAGCGTGCCGGGCATGCACTCTGATTTGATGCGTCCGACCCGTAATAGGCCGAGCCTCGACGAGTGTAGCCATATCGCCAAACCGCTGGACAACGCTGAATTCGGTCAGCGATTCCTTGCCTTCAACGTTGACCTCCACCATCCGCTCTCCAGAGCGCAGGTTATTTTTCTGTAATGGCGCATGTACCTTGCGGATAGTCGCCGGCCAATGACCTTTTACCAGCGCCAGATAGCACTTGCGGACACCTGTACCGCGCAAGGCAGCGTGCAGGTGTCGAAGCATGCTGCGCTTCTTGGCGATCATCAGACAGCCTGAGGTATCCCTGTCAAGGCGATGTACCAGCTCCATCTGGGGGACGTCGGGGCGTAGCTGACGCATCGCTTCGATCACACCGAAATTCAGACCGCTACCACCATGCACCGCCAGCCCCGCGGGCTTGTTGATGACGATAAGCCCTTTGTCTTCGTAGAGGATATTGCTCTCAAGCGCCTGCAGAATGCCCTGACCAACCAGAACTGGCTCATCGGGCTCAGGCAACCGTACCGGCGGGATTCGGATACTGTCTCCGGCTTGCAGACGATAATCGGGTTTCACGCGTCCTTTATTAACGCGCACCTCGCCTTTGCGCAAAATCCGGTATACCAATGTGCGCGGCGCACCTTTGAGACGGGTGATCAAATAATTGTCGATACGTTGCCCAGCCTGGTCTTCGGCAATCAGGTCAAACTGGACGCTTGGGGGGGTAGAAGGTGTGCTTTCGGTCATCCGCGCATGATACATTTTTTCTTGCAATTGAAGCACTTAAAAAATGCTGTTATATTCGCTGGAGCTGCGTAACAGGCAGCCGGGGAAACAGCAGGCGCTTTATGATCGCGCAGCCCCCAGAAACAACGACATACAAGGTCATGCCAGGCGCGTTTATTACACAGTCGGCCGGTATATCTTGTTGATCGACACGCTGGTTGCCAGGTGGCAGCCAGAATATCAACCCGCTCCCAGCAAAACGATGAGCGGCACCCGATCAAGATGGGTAAGTGTCAGGTGGAGATGCACAGCTTCAGGATCATGTGACGAGCGCTGACAGTTGCCCAGCAATATGTCCCCGTTCCCAGTCCGGCTGATTCCTCCCGAAGGTGGTTTTTGAGCAGGCCCCGCGATGACAAGGTCACCGGTGACCTGAAACGCGACCCTCAGCATGCAGTCAATTGCGTGGGTCAGGCGTCTGGCGCTGTCGTGGCATGGTCACACAGGTCTTTTCAAGAATTGCCCGAAACGGTTTATCTGTACTCGCCGTATACAGACTGTATTGCGCCGCCTGATGGCAGCGACATGAAATCTGAACAAGGGCAAGGTTGGCCCAAGCAGAAACACCCCTGACACCTGACATACGAGTCGCAGGTGCCGTCATTGTGTAGTCCGGGTAGCACTGGAAACACAACGGTACTTCATGAAAAGAATGCTGATCAACGCAACTCAACCCGAAGAGTTGCGAGTCGCCCTGGTAGATGGCCAGCGCTTGTACGATCTGGATATTGAATCCGGAGCCCGAGAACAGAAGAAAGCCAACATCTACAAAGGCAAGATCACCCGCGTCGAACCCAGCCTAGAAGCCGCGTTCGTCGATTTTGGTTCTGATCGTCACGGCTTTCTGCCGCTAAAGGAAATATCCCGCGAATACTTCTCCAAGCAGCCTGAAGGCCGCGTCAACATTAAGGAAGTACTGCGCGAAGGACAGGAAGTCATCGTCCAGGTCGATAAGGAAGAGCGCGGCAACAAAGGCGCGGCACTTACTACTTTCATCAGCCTGGCTGGCCGATACCTGGTATTGATGCCGAACAACCCCCGCGCCGGTGGTATTTCTCGCCGCATCGAAGGTGAAGAACGTAACGATTTGCGCGAAGCCATTAACAGTCTGAACGTTCCTGCCGACATGGGCATGATCGTGCGCACGGCCGGTCTGGGCCGCAGTGCTGAAGAACTGCAATGGGATCTTGATTATCTGCTGCAACTCTGGACCGCGATCAAAGGTGCATCCGACGAGCGCGTTTCCCCGTTTCTGATCTACCAGGAAAGCAACGTCATCATTCGCGCCATCCGCGACTATTTACGTCAGGATATCGGCGAAGTACTGATCGATAGCGAGACCGTCAAGGAAGAAGCACTGAGCTTCATCAGCCAGGTCATGCCGCAGTACGCCAGCAAGGTCAAACTGTACGAAGACACCGTACCGCTTTTCAATCGATTCCAGATCGAAAGTCAGATCGAGACCGCTTTCGAACGTGAAGTGAAACTGCCTTCCGGTGGCTCCATCGTCATCGATCACACCGAAGCCCTGGTATCAGTAGACATCAACTCCTCGCGCGCCACCAAAGGCGCTGACATCGAAGAAACAGCCCTTCAGACCAATCTTGAAGCAGCCGAAGAAATCGCACGTCAGTTGCGCCTGCGAGACATCGGCGGCCTGATCGTGATTGACTTCATCGACATGTCACCTGCCAAGAACCAGCGCGCCGTCGAAGAGCGCGTCAAGGAAAGTCTGGAAGCCGACCGCGCCCGAGTTCAGGTGGGTCGCATATCGCGCTTTGGTCTGCTGGAAATGTCCCGTCAGCGTCTGCGTCCATCACTGGGTGAAACCAGTGGCATCGTATGCCCGCGCTGTAATGGTCGCGGCACCATCCGTGATGTGGAATCGCTGTCGCTTTCCGTGCTGCGTCTGATCGAGGAAGAAGCGCTCAAGGAGCGCACAGCAGAGGTCCGTGCACACGTGCCGATCGCAGTTGCTACCTTCCTGCTTAACGAAAAGCGCGAAGCCCTGGCCAAGACCGAAGAGCGCACCAAGGTACGCCTGCTTATTCTGCCCAGTGAACACATGCAAACTCCGCATTTTGAAGTACAGCGCCTGCGTGATGATCACGAAGCTGTTCTAAATGGCGAAACAAGTTACACCATGAGCAGTGAGATCGTTGCCGAAGAGCCCACGCCAGTCAGCCAGACCAAGGCGATCGTACGTCAGGAGGCAGCAGTCAAAACGCTTGCGCCCTCACGCCCGGCTCCGACCCCCGCAGCCGCCGCACCAATAGCTGCGACCAAAGCAATCCATGACGCTCAGCCGGGCTTATTCAAGGGATTGATTAAATCATTGGTGAGCCTCTTCGCTACCGAGCAAGAGCAATCCCGTGACGAGCCCGCAAAGACGGCAGCAACGGTTGCAAAAAAATCGGATTCACGTGATAGCAAACGCGGTGACGACCGCCGTGGTGGTCGTGGCCGACGTCCACGCACAGAACGCAATGAGCGTCCTGAGCGCGCGGAGCGTCCCGAGCGCAAAGACCAAACGCCACGAACTGAAACGCCGGCACCAGCACCCACTGAGAAACGCGAAACTCCGGTCGCTACCGAGAGCAAGTCCGGCGAAACACCTACCCGGCGTCGCCGCCGCGGCACCCCGGACACACCCACTGAAGCCAAACAGGCTATCAATGAAGAGAATCAGGACCAAAGCATAGCTGAAGCGCCAGCAGAGCGTCGTCCACGTCGCAGTGAAGTAAAGCCAGCCGAAGAAGAGCAGGTAACGCTTTCTGATGATCAGTCGACCACTGATACCGCCGAGGGAGATACTGAGGGTGATCGTCCCAAGCGCCGCTCACGCAACAGTCAGCGCCGTCGCAACAACCGTCGTACTCGAGTCAATCAGGAAGAGGGAACAGTAGAAGCCACTGAGAGCGAGCACAGCGCTGCGTCAGACACTACTGCATCAGAGCCAGCGGCTGCAGAACAGTCGTCACCAGTACAGGACGCAGCCGTCGCAATCGCTGCTACCGCCGCTGCTTCTGTAGCCCAAGCTGATGAGCCAGTACAGGAGCGAAGCGCCAGTCTGAGCGATGTAACTGAACCGGTCGAAGCAGGCCTTAAGCAGGCTGCTGCCGAACTGGAAACCTCTATAGAGAATGCAGTTCAGGCATTCAGTCAGTCTCAACCCAAGGCGCTTGAAGAAGCACCCATCGCAGAGGCTATTACTCCTGCACAGGACGCGCCTGCTGCGGCCGAACCGACAGAGGCTGTCATCGATACGCAAGCCGATGTCGTTGAGTTTGCCAGCACAGAAACACATGAGCCGGCAATGACCATCACTGCCGCTGCTACTGATGTGCCTGAGCAGCCCAAAGTGGTCATCCATGCAGAGCCGGCAGCGGCTGCACCCGCTCCGGAAGAGACCGTTGCCGTGCAACCGGAGCAGGCCGAGGTTGAACCTGAACCAGAGACGCCCGTTGAGCAAGTAATGCCAACAACCGAAAGCGGTCGTGCATATAATGATCCGAGGGAAATTCGCCGACGCCAGCAGGAGGCCAAACGCTTGGCCGAACAGCAGGCAGAAAGCGAGCAGACCGAGGCAGCAACACCGGTTCAGGACGTTACTTCTCTGCCTGAGCAACCGGAAGCAGTCGTTGATCCTGTAGCTCAACAGCCTGTAGCTGACAATACGATCGTGGAGTCCACACCGGAAACCGTCGTTGAGCAGGCCTCAGCTGACACAATCGACCGCACTGGCACGACTCAACTAACGCAAGCCGATCTGCCGATCGATACGGCTGATTCGCCTGCCTCGTCGGATGCTACGGGTGATCAAGACCACCCTGATACGCATGATCTGCGCCAGCAACAAGAGGAAGAGCCCAAGCCCTGAACAGGCTGGGTAAACAAAAAGGGGGATGCTGATGCATCCCCCTTTTTTTGTGATTTGAACTCGGCCCGAACTTACCCCAGCCGCTGCGGCTCCATTTCCAGATGCAATCCGAAGTTACGCTGTACATCTTCACTGATACGCTCGGCCAGTCGCAAAATATCGTCGCCGCGGGCTCCCCCATAATTCACCAACACCAAAGCCTGTTGGACATGGACACCCACATTCCCCTCCCGCATGCCCTTCCATCCAGCTTGTTCGATGAGCCAACCTGCTGCGACTTTATACCGCCCATCAGATTGCTGATAATGCGGGATCTTCGGGTATCGGGCTTTGAGATATTCGAGTTGACTGGAATCAACCAGGGGATTCTTGAAAAAGCTACCCGCATTGCCCAGCTTCGCTGGATCGGGCAGTTTCGAACGACGGATCTGGCATACCAGTTCAGCTACGACTCTTGCGTTCGGACGGTGCAAACCCGTTGCTTCCCAGGCGCTGTCCAGCGGCGCATAATCGACTCGAATCGAATAGCAATGGCGTAATAACATCCGCACGCGCAGGATGATATAGCGTCCTGGAACCTGCTTGAATATTGAATCGCGATAGGCAAATCGGCACTCAGAGCGATCAAACTGCCGGATCCGCCCAGTGGTACGGTCAAGCGCATCCAGGCTATGGAATACGTCCTGCAGCTCGACGCCGTATGCACCGATATTCTGCACTGGAGCGGCCCCCAGCGTGCCGGGGATCAGCGACAGATTCTCCAGACCACCCAGTCCCAGATCCAACGTCCAGTTCACCAGATCGTGCCAGTTCTCGCCAGCCTCACCTTCGATCAGTACTCCTTCCGCACCCCGGGCAAGCACCTTTCTACCCCGACTGCGCATGGCGATGACCAGGCCAGATAGCGGGCCGGCAACCACGACATTGCTACCTCCACCGAGAACCGTAATCGGCCAGGATTTCTCGTGGGCCATACTCAAAGCTTCACCCAACTGAGCTTCACTGGAGACTTCAACCAGTAGCGCAGCCTCTTCGCTTATGCCAAGAGAGTTATAGCCACGCAGATTGGCGTGTTCGCGCACGCACAGCATCAGTGTTCAGCCAGCATGGTCCGCACCCGCTCCAGGTCGGCCTGAGTATCAATACCAGCAGCAGGCACTTCGCAGGCATCGGCTACCTGGATTTTGCAGCCAAACCAGAGTGCTCGCAGCTGCTCCAGAGACTCAGCAGCCTCAAGCGAACTGGCTGGCCATTGGACATAGTCATGAAGAAAGCTCACTTTGTAAGCGTATAACCCGATATGGCGCCGAAAGACCATGCCCTGTGGAATCGTGTTGCGGTCGATCGCGAAAGCATCGCGGCACCAGGGAATCGGAGCTCGACTGAAATACAATGCATAGCCCTCATGGTCGGTCACCAGCTTCACCACATTTGGATTAAATACCGCTTCAGGGTCCGTCAGAAGTTCGGATAATGTGGCAATACTTGCCTGAGGATGAGCGATCAGATTCCCTGCCACCTGATCAATCAAGGCCGGCGGAATCATCGGCTCGTCACCCTGTACGTTCACCACACAATCCTCGGCGTCGAGCCCCAACTGCGTCACAACTTCCTGTAATCGGTCGGTACCCGATGGATGATCCATTCGGGTCATTACTACTTGCGCGCCAAACCCAGCACAAGCATCGGCAATGCGCACATCGTCGGTGGCGACTGTCACACTCAACGCGCGGCTTTTCTGCGCCTGCTCCCAGACATGCTGGATCATTGGTTTGCCGCCAATATCAAGCAAGGGTTTTCCCGGCAGACGGGTCGATGCATAGCGGGCCGGAATGATGACGTGAAACATGATCAGGTATCCAGCCTCTCGTCTGCATCCAGTGCGCGAGCCTCGCTTTCCAGCATCACCGGAATCCCGTCACGAATCGGATAGGCCAGGCCATCGACCCGGCACCATAGCTCGGTCTTGTCGGCATTCTGTGACAGCGGGCCCTTGCATACGGGGCAGGCCAGAATATCAAGCAGTTTGGAATCCATCGAACAACTCCTGAAAGAAAACAAATACGTGGGCGGCTCAGATCTCGCGCAGACACACGCGGTCGAGCCGGGACTGCAACGCTACAATGAAAGCGTCACTCAAGGACGCCTCTATACTCAGATACCACCAATTGGACCGAGCAAAACTCGCACACTTTATCGCGTCTTTCTCGGTCATGATCAGGGGCTTGTGCGGGTCGCAGGCAGCAAAACTGTCGGCATGATACTCAGCGTGATCAGTATAAGCATGTCGTTTAAGCTGGAAAGATAAACGTTCAAGCGTGTTAAAAAAACGTTCCGGATTACCGATACCAGCCACAGCGTTAGCCAGGCGACTCCCTTCCCAATCCTGGGGCGCAATACGTTCACCGCTGCACAGATTAACCAGCGCCACCGGCTTCAGGATCATCCCGAAACCCAATTCGCTATCTGCTGGCGCGCCGTTGCGTACAAAAAAATCCACCGCCTTAGCTCTGCTTACAGGCTCACGCAGGGGTCCTTCGGGCAGACAGCGCCGATTACCCAACTCTCGCACTGCATCGACCATCAGTATCTCCAGGTCACGCCCAAGAGCGTAATGCTGCAAGCCATCGTCGCTGATAATTACATCGACTTCAGCACTGGCCAGAAGATGCCGCGCCGCGCGAGGACGGTCGGGGTCGATGACGACCGGCACGCCACAGCGACTAGCGATCAACAGGGGTTCATCACCTGCCTGAGACGGATTGTCGCGCGCGGGATCAATCAACCAAGGCGTTGAGGGTGGCACGGCACCATAACCGCGGCTGATCAAACCGGGGCGCAGCCCTTGGTTGCGAAAGTAATCAATCAACCAGATACACATCGGCGTCTTACCGGTGCCACCCAGGGTAATATTGCCGACCACTATGAGTGGTACGGGCGACTGCCATACACGCGAGGCGCCTTCTAGATAACGGCGACGACGGCGCGTAACCACATAGCTGTATAACGAAGAAAGAGGCCTGAGCAAGACCAGCCAACGCTGCTGACTGTACCAGGCGCGCAACATGAACTGCTCTAGGGAGAAACCCTTCACTGATCCTCGCCCGCCTCCAGCTGCGTCGTCGTGAGCCGCAGACGAGTAAAGCCTAGTTGACCGGCAGCATCCATCGCCATGATTACCGATTGATGCGGCGTTTGCGCATCGGCAGTGATAATCAGCGGCAATGCAAGATTGCCTGCCGACTCACGCTCAAGCGCAAGCTTCAGCGTGTTGAAACTCGGGGCAATAAGCGCCTTGTCATTGATCGCGATGTCGCCGTTAGCCGAAATGGTCAGTTCAATCTGCTGCTCATCCCGCGAATCTACGTGCTCACCCGATGCGGCTTCCGGCAAGTCGAGCTTAAGCTGAGTTTCACGGGTAAATGTGGTCGAAACCATAAAAAAAATAAGGAGCAGAAATACCACATCGATCAGGGGCGTGAGATTAACACTCGCCTCTTCCTGTCTTTGCCGCCTGAAGTTCACTTCCTGACTCCCTTGCGGGTACTACCAACCTGGGAAACAGGCTCTTTGACTGCAGCTGCAGTAACCGGCGCTTCAACCTCACGATTACCCTGCATCACCTCCACCAATTTGGTTGCCTCCTGCTCCATCGCGACGACCAGCTCATCGACCCGTCGGACAAAAAAGCGATGGAAAAACAGTGCGGGAATCGCCACCGTCAACCCTGCTGCGGTGGTAATCAATGCCTTGGAGATGCCTCCGGCAAGAACACCGGTGTTACCTGTACCTTGAATCATGATGGCACTGAATACATCTATCATGCCAATGACTGTGCCGAGCAAACCAAGCAAAGGAGTGATCGCAGCGATCGTTCCCAGCGTATTCAGATAACGCTCGAGTTCATGAATGACCTTTCCGGCAGCTTCCTGGATGCTCTCTTTCATGATCTCGCGGCCATGCTTTGAGTTACTCAATCCTGCCGCCATGATCTCACCCAAAGGTGAGTCCCCACGTATGCTTTTCAGCCGCGCGGTATCAAGCTGCTTATCACGCACCCATTGCCAAACCTGGCCAAGCAGTGCGGGCGGCGCAACACGACTGCTACGCAATGCCCACAGACGTTCAATAACGATGGCCGCGGCAATAACCGAAGACAATACTATCGGCAGCATCAGCCAGCCGCCTGCACTGATCAATTCCCACACAAGCGATCCCTCCCCAAATGTCTGCATACTCTAGCACAGGGCCAACTACTCCCTGCGAGCTCTTGTTATTCATGCCAGAAACGCCTGGTGCTATCCCGCCAGCCCCATTTCTGCTGACCACCAGTACGCCCATCAAAGGTGAAGCGCAGTGCGCCGGCGAGACTAGTATAAACAGGTTCCACCGCCAATTCCCGGTAGCGTGCTACAACATTTGGATGCGGATGATTGAATCTGTTGTTATGGCCGGAGCTGAACACGACCCACCTTGGCTCAACCGCACGCACAAACGCGTAAGAAGATGATGTGCGACTGCCGTGATGGGGCGCCAGCAGCAGATCGGCGGACAGCTCCCGCCCCAACATCTGATACTCGCCCCGAATGCCGATATCCCCGGTCAACAAAACCCCGCTCTCTCCGCTGGAAACCCGCAGCACGCAAGAGCGTTCGTTGGCGGGCGCGGGGTGACGGGCGCTGTAAACAATGTTGAATTCGATGCCATTCCAATGCCACTTCTCTCCGGGTCGACATGCAGTCGCATGCAAGGAGGGCTGCTGATCCTCCTGCTGACCGGCAATCACGCGATCCACCGGCATATATCGGACAATGGCTTGGGCACCTCCGGCATGGTCATTGTCGGCATGACTCAATAGCAGCAGATCCAGCCGAGACACGCCCAGGGTGACCAGAGCCGGGTGCACCACTGCCTCGCCAAGATCAAAACCACTGGAAAGACGCGCGCCCGCGTCGTATAAAAGTGCGTGCTCACGTGTCTGCACCAGCACCGACAGTCCCTGACCCACATCGAAAACGGTAACCCAGAACTCGCCTTCATCCGGCCTTGGCTGGGGCGACGCCAGTAGGACGGGCAAACAAGCCAGAGCGGGCACCCAAAGCAATCGTGCCAGGGGACTCAGCAAGGCCAGAATACCGGCCAGGCCCAGCCCCCAGTTCAACCAACCAGGAAAGGCAAGATAGCTCGGAAGGTGCCATTGCGCCGCCCAATCGAGCGCTCGAAACAGCATGTTCAGCGCCTCAGCCGCACCCCACAACAGCCAAGACATCCCTGCAATCAGCTCAAGCAGCGTCCCCAGCAGCGCAGCAGGCACTACCAGCAAACTGACCCAGGGTATGGCCAGTATATTTATTGCCGGCGCTATCAGACTTCCAGGCATTCCCCACAACAACAGCCACGGCCAGAGCCCTATGAAGATAACCCATTGCGCCCTGCCCCAGCGCCACCAAAAGCCACTTTGCCGAAGCCTGCCTGCCATCCCGAATATCAACAACCCCACAGCCATGAACGACAACCAGAAACCGGCCAGTAAAGGCGCTGCTGGATCGAGCATGACAACCAGGCACAGAGCCGTTAACCAGAAGAACCATGGCCCGGGTTGGCGATAAAGCAAACGCGCAAACAAGACCAGCGTCACCATCAGCAAGGCTCGCTGGGTAGGCACGGCAAAGCCAGCGAGAGCGGCATAAACGGCAGCCGCCAGAATCGCCAGCGGGGCCGCGAGCCAAACTCGCGGAATCGGAAGTGGCAGCAATCCAAGCCGTCCGACCAGCGTGACCAGGCCAAATACAGCGGCAGCAAGCAGGCCAACATGCAGTCCGGAGATGACCATGAGATGGCTGGTACCTGTCGCCTGAAGCGTGCTCCAGTCGTCGCGACTCAACACACTACGATCGCCCACGACCAATGCCAGCAGACGCTCCCTGCCAGGCTCATCCTCCAGGGTGCTCAATAATCGACTACGCACACGGCTGCGTATGTCGTTAATGCCAACAGACGACTGGTTATCGATGCGTCGGCCGCTGCGAATACTCGCCAGCGCGCCGATCTTTTGGGCGTAGAGCCAGGCCTCGTAATCAAAAGCACCGGGATTGGACATGCCGCGAGGTCGGCGCAGTCGCGCTTCGAACTGCCAATGCTCGCCCGATATCACCGGCTCACCGGCAAACCAATGTGCGCGCAAGAACGGCAACTTTAGTCCCGTGTCGACTATGCTCGCGTCGGACAACTGGAAGCGCCAGCCGTTGGCAGTCGCTTCCGGTAGCCCGGTTATTCGACCTTCTATAGACAGCGTCTGCTGGTCGAGCGCCGAAGGCAAGCGGTCCTGTAATGTCAGATGATGAGCCGACAGTGACCACACCAGACCTGCGAGCACCACCGCCACCAGACGCGCCCGTGCGCCACGACCCCAAAGCCAGATCGCCAACAGACTCCCGCAGCCAATTAGCCACACAGGTGGCAGTTGGACAAACACCAGAGGGCTAAGCAGACCGAGAAGCAGCGCCGGCAGAAAGCGAATCAGGTGTAGCGGGCGGGATACATCCACTGTACCTCCTTCCATTGCCGCCAGGCAGTAGTCTACACCTGACATTCCATGCATAATCAAGGGACATTTCTCTGGCCACTATTCCGAAATGCCACGTCGGTTCCTGAAACGCCACATGCCCAGCCCAGAACGCATCAAGCAAAGCAAATCGCTGCGCTTTATGGGCAGTATGCTGCACGACCCCAATCTGTGGCATCTCAACCGTCACAGCGTTGCACGGGCGATGGCAATCGGGCTCTTTGTGGCGTTATTGCCGTTACCCATGCAGATGCTTATCTCCGCCAGCATCGCCGTGCCAGCGCGAGCCAATCTGCCGATTTCGGTGGGCCTGGTATGGCTGACCAACCCCGTCACCATGCCAATGATTTTTTTCGCCGAGTACAAGTTTGGCACCCTGCTGATGGGTGCCTCAGAGCGCATCATGCCGATGGAATTCTCGATGGGTTGGTTAATGAACGAGATCCATCATATCTGGCAGCCGTTAATGCTCGGGTCGGTACTACTCGGCGCAATAACCGGCATAGTCGGCTATGCCGGTACTATGTTGTATTGGCGAATATGGGTCGGGCGCAACTGGCAAAAGCGCAAACTGAGACGTCGTAGGCAAAACTGACCCCTACGTGTGCATCGCTGCCAGGTGCCCCTCGGTCAAAGTGAGGATTCGATCCATCTGGGAAGCCAGAGCCATATCATGCGTTACCACCATAAAGGCTGTATTCAGACTCTGGCTCAGTTCCAGCATAAGCTGCTGAATGCTGCGAGCGGTATGCTGATCCAGATTACCCGTGGGCTCATCCAACAAGACACAGGCTGGCTCGTTAATCAGCGCCCGGGCAATCGCTACACGCTGGCGCTCGCCACCGGATAACTCCCCTGGCTTATGGCCAACGCGCTGAGCCAGCCCCACCCGCTCAAGCATCTGTTCACCGCGGCGGCGCGCCTCAGCCACCGGCGTATTGCCAATCAGCAGTGGCATGCATACGTTTTCCAGCGCGCTGAACTCGGCCAGCAGGTGATGAAACTGATAAACAAATCCCAACCCGCTGTTACGTAACTTGCCCCGTTCAGATTCACGCAACGCAGATATTTGCCGCCCCGCCAACCAGACTTCTCCCTCGGTCGGCGTGTCCAGCCCACCCAGCAGGTTAAGCAGCGTTGTCTTGCCGGACCCCGAACTGCCGACAATAGCGATCCGCTCACCGGCCACCAGTTGCATGTTGATGTTATCAAGCACACGCAAACGCTGCGGACCAATAGCATATTCCATACTCAGGTTCCGGCATTCGAGAACTATCTCAGTCATAACGCAAAGCCTCCGCGGGCTCGGTGCGCGAAGCGCTCCAGGCCGGATACAAGGTAGCCATGAAGCTCATGCCCAAAGCGGCCGTGCAGATCAACACCACGTCACCCCAGATCAGCTCAGAGGGCAAATAGCTGATGAAATACACATCGGAGCTAAGAAACTGCACACCGAATAGCTGCTCCAGGCCTGCGACCATCGCAGAGACATTCAAAGCAGCCAGCACCCCGAGGATACAACCCATTAGCGTGCCCACAACACCGATGACAGACCCCTGGACCATGAAGATGCCCATGATGGTGCCAGGCGAAGCACCCAGCGTGCGCAAGATAGCTATATCGGACTTCTTGTCGGTGACTACCATCACCAGTGTAGAGATAATGTTGAAGGCAGCTACGGCAACGATCAACAACAGTAATAAACCGATCATGGTTTTTTCCATGCGGATCGCAGCGAATAAATTGCCATGGGTACGCGTCCAGTCCTGGGCGTAGTAGTCACCCGGCAACAACGAAGCCAGTTCCCAAGCTACCCGAGGTGCTTGAAACAAATCGCCCAATCTGACCCGCAGCCCTTGAACCTGACCTGGCTGCCAGCGGGAAAGACGGGCTGCGTCACCGGCATGAATCAACGCAAGGGAACCGTCAAGTTCAGCACCGACCTTGAATGTACCCACTACATGAAAACGTTTGAGCCGAGGAAAAACCCCACCCGGAGTTACCGATGCTTCCGGCAGCACAAAGGTCAGCTTGTCGCCGACACCCACACCAAACCGACTGGCTATCTGTTCACCAACGATGATGCCAAACTCGCCATCCTTGAGATCACTTAGTGCGCCACGGGTCATATGTTGGTCGACAATGGAGACTTCACGCTCTTCTTCCGGCAATACGCCGTTAACCAGCACAGGAGCTACACTGCCATCATGCGTCAGCATCCCCTGCAACTGAACAAAGGGTGCGACCGCTTCGACATCGGGATGTTCAAGCAGGGTACGGGCCAGGCTTGGCCAGTCATCGATCGGTTGTTGCGAGCTGACCGTGGCATGCGGAACCATACCGAGAATACGGGTACGCAACTCGCGGTCGAAACCGTTCATCACCGAGAGCACGAGTATCATCACCAGCACACCCAGGGTGAGGCCGAGCATCGAGATCAGTGATATAAACGAAATGAAGTGATTACGGCGTTTGGCGCGCGTATAGCGCAAGCCGATAAAAAATGGCAAAGGTCTGAACATGAGTACCGGTTACCTGAAGGGCCGTGCCCGTTGAATGGCAGTTCGGATTCGCATGTTACACTGAATCGATTATTTGTTCAGCGCTTCGCTGAGGCTCAGGCGGGTCATATGACACACAAAAATAGTGATGCCGAAAACGACAAACGAAATTTTTTCAGAATCAGCGACAGCCTGTCGTTGGATGTCCGAAAAGTCCCTAATGCCGATCTGGAAGATAGCATCTTCAATGAAGAATCTCCGTTATTCAGTCTACTAAGCGATCTGCATACACTCGATTTCGAATCTCAGCACCTGCTGCGGCAAATCGCTGAACGTGACCGGGCATTGGCCCACTACCTCAAGATCATCAATAAGCGTGTCGACCTCGTCAGCAAAGCACTGGCGATCCAGCTTATGGATGATATCGGCGAACCCCAAGAGGTAACGCTGAGCGAGAGTGGCATGTCTTTCGATGTCGCAGAGCCATTCGAGATTGAATCCTGGCTCGCTGTGCGCATGATATTGCTGCCCTCACCACTCGGCCTGGTAGTACCCGCCCAAGTGATACGCTGCGACCCAGGCAGCCGACTCGGAACATGGTCCATCGCAGTGAGCTTCCATGCGCTGGCTGACAACCAGCGGCAATTACTGGCCCGGCATATTCTGCAAAAACAGGCACAGGAAATCCGCGCCACCAAAACTGACGCTACAACCAAGGAAAGGACCGCCCAATGAAACCCATCACCTCATCTCTATTGGCAGCGACACTGGCTGTAAGCATGTTGTCAGCGGTAACAGTTGCACACGCCGACACTCTGGTCATTCCACTCGGCCACCAAGCCTCTGACCAAGCCACTGCGATGCCCCAGCACGGGCTTGGCAAGAACACAGTAACCCAGCGTTTCGGCGAACCCAGCAAGCGCTACACCGCTGTCGGCCAACCGCCTATCACTCGCTGGGATTATCCCGGCTTCAGCGTGTATTTCGAGTATGACCGAGTCATTGACAGCGTGCGTCAGCGTCGTCCGGGCAGTGCAACAACACCATGACACTGATCTATGGGCACCGGGGCGCCCGGGGAGAAGCGCCGGAAAACACACTGCCCAGTTTTCGCCGAGCACTTGCAGCAGGGGTCAGGCGTGTTGAGCTCGACCTGCACCTATCGTCCGATCAACAGCTGATGGTGATTCACGACCCGACACTCAAACGAACGACCGGTCTGGGCGGGAGGGTCAACCAGCACAGTGCGGCGGAATTGATGCGCCTGGATGCGCGGCGTAACGGCCCAGAATGGCCGGAGAACTGTCCCATTCCGAGTCTGGAGCAGCTTTTTCAGCACTGCCCGGAGTTTGAGCACTACCAGCTTGAGGTCAAGAGCGGATCGAGCGGACAATCGCGGATCGTTCTCAACGCAGTGAGCAAACTGGTAGAACGCTTCGGCCTGCAGGACAAGGTCGTGCTGACATCCAGTAGTCGCACCCTCTTAAAAACAGCCAGAGATACCGCTTATTCACTACCCACCGGTCTGGTCGAAGAGTATGGCCTGATCGATCCTTTGAAAAGTGCTGTGCGTTATGGCTGTCGGTATCTGATTCTGAACTGGAAACTATGCAAACCGACTCGCATTCGTAAAGCTCAGGCACAGGGGCTGCATGTATCGGTCTGGACAGTGAATGATCCTACTACCATGATCAGGCTGGCTGATATGGGAGTCGACAGCATCATTACCGACTTTCCGCACTTGGCGATAGAGACTCTGCACACAGCCCAATAAGCAAAAGCCCCGCATGGCGGGGCTCAGTCTCGACCGATGATATGGCCCAGCGCTTAAAACAGCCGGTTTAAGCCATCCAGTGCGGCCACACGATAGGCCTCAGCCATCGTAGGATAGTTAAAGGTGGTATTGACGAAATACTTGATCGAATTAGCCTCCCCCTTCTGATTCATCACCGCCTGACCGATGTGAACAATTTCTGATGCCTGGTCGCCAAAGCAGTGAATCCCCAACACCTCAAGGGTGTCGCGATGAAACAGCAATTTGAGCATGCCAACCTGCTCGCTGGTTATCTGCGCTCGAGCCATGCTTTTGAAAAAGGCTTGGCCCACTTCATAGGGCACGCAGGCGTCCGTGAGCTCGCGTTCTGTCTTGCCCAGCGAGCTGATCTCCGGGATCGTGTAAATACCGGTGGGGACATCATCCACAAACCGCCACGCATCATGGTCGACGATATTACCCGCAGCTGAACGACCCTGATCGAAGGCGGCACTGGCCAGACTCGGCCAGCCGATAACATCACCTACTGCATAGATATTCGAGACATCAGTGCGATAGTTCTCATCTACTGTCAGTTGTCCGCGGCTGTTGGCACGCAGACCAATATTCTCAAGTCCGAGCCCATCGGTATTACCAGTACGGCCGTTACACCAGAGCAGTGCATCAGCCTTCAACTTCTTGCCCGACTTGAGATGCAATATGACACCACGGCTGTCGAGCCCCTCGATCTTGTCATATTCTTCGTTGTGCCGAATCAGGACGCTGTTATGCCGCAGGTGATAGCTCAGGGCGTCTGAGATTTCATCGTCAAGAAAACTCAGCAACCGATCCCGGTTGTTGACCAGGTCGACCTTGACTCCCAGACCACAGAAAATAGACGCGTATTCGCAACCGATAACCCCTGCACCGTAGATAATAAGCGTACGCGGGGTATGGTTGAGTTTGAGGATGGTGTCGCTGTCATAGATACGCGGATGACTGAAATTGACGTCTGCAGGGCGATAGGGCCTTGAGCCCGTAGCAATAATCACTTCCTTGGCTATCAGCTTTTCGACCACACCAGAATGATTAACCAGCTCGATCGTATTGTCGTCGGCAAAGCTGCCCTTACCGAAAAACACATCGACACGATTACGTGCGTAATAGCTGGTACGCGAGGTGACCTGTTTGGCCATGACCTTCTCGGCGCTTTTCAATACATCAGGAAACGGAAACCAGCGAGGCTCCCCGATAGTTCGGAACATCGGATTGGTGTTGAAATGAATGATCTGTTTAACCGAGTACCGTAAAGCTTTGGAGGGAATGGTGCCAAGGTGAGTGCAATTACCACCGACCTGACCGCGCTCCTCAACTACTGCCACCTTGCGACCATGCTTGGCGGCATTCATCGCTGCACCTTCACCTGCAGGGCCAGAACCCAGGACTACTACGTCATAGTTGTATACAGCCATTCACTGAATTCCTTGTTGTGCTTAAGAAGATGCTCTCATTCGCGACGAGCAGACTCTAGTCGACCTTGGTAGCGTCATAACCAAGTTCAGCACCTTGGCGCACACTGCGCGGGGCGATTCCTGCAGTCTCTCCAGCCTCTTCGCACTTGGTGACGTCGCCACCACAGATACCACAGGACTTGTCCAGACCGGTCGCTCCAATGCCGCCACAGGAGCCTGCGATTGGCTTACGACCCATCATCACGCCTACAGACATACCAACCACGACCAATGTCATTACCAGAAATGCCAACAACCAGACCATATTTTACTCCTCACTCTGTATCAGAGCCTCGAAAGGGGGTGTTTGCCGGGATATGAATCCGTCCCCTTCGCGCAGCACAAACAGCGCTGCAACATTGTTTTCCTGTGCGTATTCCCACCCTTTATCCGGGCCAAGAACCATTAACAACGTCGAAAGACCATCGGCCATCAAAGCCGAAGGATCCATGACTGTTACCGAAGCAAGATCATGCATAACCGGCCACCCAGTCAGCGGATCAACCGTATGCGAATAACGCTTACCTTCATATTCAAAATAATTGCGATAGTCACCTGAGGTAGAGACTCCGTACCCGTCGAGCTCCACGATCAGCCTAACTGTTCGCTCCTCGTCCCGAGGCTCCTCTATGGCAATCCGCCATGGACGGCCACCGGGTTTGGTTCCGGCTGCCTTGAGCTCACCTGTCATCTCGACCATGTAACTGCTGATACCCAGCGACAGGAGCTGTTCCGTCACCTGATCAACCATGTAGCCGGCGGCGAGACTGCTGAAATCAATCTTGAGACCGCGCTCCTTGCACAACTCATTGCCATCAATGCGCAGATGCTGCTGACCGACGTCCAGCAGTGCGGTATCGATAGCCGTTTGTGGCGGAACCACCTGCATGCCGTCTCCGTGGGTGAAGCCCCAAATGTCCAACAAAGGCGCTACAGTTACATCAAAACCGCCGTTGCTGGCGGCGTTCAATGTGGCCGCAAGCCTGACCATGTCCAGCACTGATTGCGGCATGGACTGACACGAGCCGGATGGCAATGCGTTGAAGCGCGCGAGATCGGAGTCATCACGCCAGGTCGACACCTGCGCATCGAACAAGGCCAGCGACTCTTCAAGACTGGCTTGCAATATTTCTGGCTCAGGCGCGCCATCAACAGCCACCCATTTGACCGAATAGGTGCTGCCCATGGTGCTTCCCGATATTTCGGAAACCGGTACTGCGGAATTGAAACAGCCCGCTATCGCTGTTGCAAAAGCAACAACCATAGCGGGCCGCAGGATACGATAGAGCACTCTAGCCGCCGAAATCATCAAGCATGATATTTTCCGGCTCGACGCCCATATCCTGCAGCATCTTAATCACTGATGCGTTCATCATCGGCGGACCGCACATGTAGTACTCGCAATCCTCGGGTGCCGGATGGCCCTTGAGGTAATTATCAAGTAGCACGTTATGGATAAAGCCCGTAGGGCCCTCCCAGTTGTCCTCAGGCAAGGCATCGGATAACGCCAGGTGCCACTTGAAGTTATCGTGTTCCTCCTGCAACTTGTCGAATTCTTCAACATAGAATGCTTCACGCAGCGAGCGGGCACCGTACCAAAAGCTGATCTTGCGGTCGGTCTTGATACGGCCCAACTGGTCAAAGATGTGCGAGCGCATGGGTGCCATACCAGCACCACCGCCGATGAAGACCATTTCGGCTTCAGTTTCCTTGGCGAAAAACTCACCAAACGGACCGTACACCGTCACCTTATCACCTGGTTTGAGGGCGAAACACCAGGATGACATTTTGCCGGGTGGCAAATCATCGCGGCCGGGTGGCGGCGAAGCTACTCGCAGGTTGAACTTCACAACGCCACGCTCTTCGGGGTAGTTGGCCATCGAGTAAGCGCGAATAACAGTTTCGTCGACCTTGGACACAAAGCGCCACATGTTGAACTTGTCCCAGTCACCCCGAAACTCGGGCTGAATATCGAAGTCTTTGTAATTAACCGTGTGCGGCGGGCATTCAAGCTGCACGTAACCACCGGCACGGAAATCAACATTCTCACCCTCAGGCAACTTAAGGGTCAGCTCCTTGATGAAGGTCGCAACGTTGGGATTGGCCTCAACGGTGCATTCCCATTTCTTCACACCGAAGACTTCTTCAGGCACTTCGATCTTCATATCCTGTTTGACCGGGGCCTGACAGGAAAGACGCCAGCCTTCATTAGCTTCACGCTTGGTAAAGTGCGACTCCTCGGTTGGCAGCATCGATCCGCCGCCTTCTTCGACAATGCATTTGCACTGAGCACAGGTCCCACCACCGCCACAGGCAGAGGATAGAAAAATACCATTGGAAGACAGCGTATTAAGCAATTTCCCGCCAGCAGGCACCGTGATCGTCCGCTCGCCATTGATCTCGATGGTTATATCACCACTGGTGACCAGCTTGGAGCGGGCAACCAGGATCACAACAACCAGTGACAGCACGATTGCGGTGAACATGCCAACACCCAGAAAGATTTCCATGTTCATCAGTTACAGCTCCTGTTTACAGTTGCACGCCGGAAAACGACATGAACCCCAGGGACATGAGCCCCACGGTGATGAAGGTGATGCCCAGCCCTCGCAGACCATCGGGGACATCGCTGTACTTAAGCTTTTCGCGGATACCCGCCAGCGCGACAATAGCCAACGCCCAGCCGACACCTGCGCCAAAGCCATAAACGACGCTCTCACCTAGGGCATAGTCTCGCTCGACCATAAACAACGACGCACCTAGGATGGCGCAGTTCACAGTAATCAATGGCAAGAACACACCCAAGGCGTTGTAAAGCGAGGGTACAAACTTGTCCAGCAGCATCTCGAGGATCTGTACCAGCGCGGCAATAACCCCAATGTAGCTGAGCAGCCCGAGGAAGCTGAGGTCCACATTTGGCAGCCCAGCCCAGGCTAGGGCGCCGTCACGCAATAGATAGGTATAGATCAGGTTGTTCGCCGGCACGGTGATAGTCAACACCACCACAACGGCGATACCCAGACCTAATGAGGTTTGTACCTTTTTTGAGATGGCAATGAAGGTACACATCCCCAAAAAGAAAGCCAACGCCATGTTCTCGACGAAAATAGCCCGAACCAGCAGGCTTAGATAGTGTTCAATCATGGCTTACATAGCCTCCTTGAGGGTACGGCTTTGCGGTGCCATCTTGAACTCTGCCTCTTCGACCTGTTCAGTCTTCCAGGAACGCAGTGCCCAGATGATCAAACCAATAATGAAGAATGCAGAGGGCGGCAACAGCAGCAAGCCATTAGGCTGATACCAACCACCGGCATTGACCAGCGGCAGAATTTCAAAGCCTAGCAACTTGCCCGCCCCAAACAGTTCGCGCACGGTCGCTACCATGATGAGAATGACACTGTAGCCAAGACCATTGCCGACGCCATCAAGGAAGCTCATGTGCGGTGGATTCTGCATCGCAAAGGCTTCCGCGCGGCCCATCACGATACAGTTGGTGATGATCAGGCCAACGAACACCGATAACTGCTTGCTGATGTTATAGGCATAAGCCTTGAGCACCTGATCGACCACGATAACCAGCGAAGCAATGATCACCATTTGCACGATCATACGGATCGAACCGGGGATGTAGGTCCGGATGCTCGAGATGAAGAAGTTGGAAAAAGCCGTCACCGACGTCAGAGCCAGGCACATCACCAGAGTAACGTTCAAGCTGGTAGTGACGGCCAGGGCCGAACAGATCCCGAGGATCTGCAAGGCAATCGGGTTATTACTGAAAATCGGTTCGAGGAGCACCTGTCTGGCGCTTGCTTTGGCCATGATTATGCCTCTCCTGCACTGAGGTTATCGAGGAACGGACGGAACCCTTTTCCGCCCATCCAGAATTGCACCAGTTTTTCCACGCCGCGGCTGGTCAACGTGGCACCTGCCAGACCGTCGATCTTGTGCTCTGCGTCGGCCATACCAGGATCAACACTGCCTTTGATAACCTGAACAGCTACCTGGCCTTCCTCGTCATAGACGACCTTGCCTGTCCATTGCGCTTTCCAGTTCGGATTATCTACTTCACCGCCAAGACCAGGGGTTTCGGCATGCTGATAGAAGCCCAGGCCCACAACTGTCTTGAGATCACCTTCCAGAGCAACAAAACCATACAGTGTCGACCACAAGCCGTAGCCGTGAATCGGCAGAATCACCGTTTCAATACCCTGCTCGTTTTCGACCATATAGACAGTCGCGTAATCGGCACGGCGCCGGATACTGGCAATATCCTCGGTCGGATCCAGACGCTCAGACATATCCGGCTCTTTTGAGGCCTTCTGCTGATCATAGGTCAACGGATCGACTGCGTCGCTGAACTCCCCGGTGCGCAAGTCGACCAAACGCGCTGTGACTTTCTTGAATTGCTCTTCGACACTGGCGCCTTCTTCCAGCAAACCGGCAATCGAAAGAATGTTGCGCTTCTTATCCAGTAGCTGGTTAGTGATCTGCACCGGTTTGAGCGACACAGCTGCAACCGAAACCACTACCGAACAAACCAGACAGACCAGCAACGCAACCATGATGGTGCGGCTGACGGATTCTCTATTACTGGACATCGCGTACAAGCCTCCTCTTTATATTGGCCTGGACGACAAAATGGTCGATCAGGGGAGCAAACAGGTTGGCAAACAGAATCGCCAGCATGATTCCCTCCGGAAAAGCAGGGTTGACCACCCGGATCAACACAACCATCACACCGATCAAGCCGCCATAGATCCACTTGCCCTGATTGGTCATTGATGCTGAAACGGGGTCGGTCGCCATGAAAATCATGCCGAAAGCAAAGCCGCCAACCACCATGTGCCAATACCAGGGTACCGAGAACATCGGATTGGTCGTGGAACCTAGCATGTTGAACAACAGACTCAAGCCGACCATGCCAAGCATCACGCCTGCAACGATACGCCAGTTAGCAATCTTGGTTGACAGTAGTACCGCGCCACCAATAAAGATCGCCAGGGTCGAGGTTTCACCGATCGAGCCATGAATATTGCCGACGAAGGCATCAAACCAGCTAATGCCCTGAGACATGATTGCTTCTACACCGCCCGAAGCCGCCAGGCTCAAGGATGTTGCACCAGCGTAACCATCCACTGCGGTCCAGACTGCGTCCCCGGAAGAGAATGCTGGATAGGCAAAATACAGGAACGCCCTGCCGGTCAATGCCGGATTCAGGAAATTCTTGCCAGTGCCGCCGAAGACTTCCTTACCTATCACAATACCGAAGCTGATACCCAGCGCGACCTGCCACAGTGGAATACTGGGAGGCAGAATCAGCGCAAACAAAATAGAGGTTACAAAAAACCCTTCATTGACCTCATGCTTGCGGATGGAAGCGAACAGCACTTCCCAAAAGCCACCGACCAGAAAGGTCACTGCATATACTGGGAGAAAATAAGCCGCGCCGTGTATCACATTGTCCCAGAGGCTTGCCGAGTTGAAACCGGCCAACATACCGATCAAGCCAAAACGCCAACCTTCCTGCGCTGCAAGCAGTTCGGGGTTGGCGGCAAAAATGATATTAGCTTGATAGCCTATGTTGTACATGCCGTAGAACATCGCGGGAAATGTACAGAGCCAAACCGTGATCATCATGCGCTTGAGATCAAGACCGTCGCGCACGTGCGCTGTGGTCCGGGTCACGCTACCAGGGCGATAGAAAAAAGTATCTACAGCCTCATACAGGGCATAGAACTTCTCGTGCTTGCCACCCTTCTCGAAGTTGTGCTCGATCTTGTCGAAAAATGCACGCAAACCCATGGCTTAACCCTCCTTCTCGATTAACGTGAGGTTGTCACGCAAAATCGGGCCATATTCATATTTGCCGGCGCAAACGTAACTACACAGAGCTAGATCTTCTTCATCCAGCTCCAGACAGCCCAATTTCTGAGCCATATCCGTGTCACCGACGATCAGGTAGCGCAAGAGTTGCGTTGGCAGGATGTCCAACGGCATGACCATCTCGTAGTTACCGAGCGGGACCATGGCGCGGGGGCTACCGTTGGTTGTTGTAGTAAAATCGAATTGCTTGTTGGCTTTCAGCTTGGACACAAAAATATTGAGCACTGAGTGCTTGTTTACACCCGGCCGCAGGTAGTGAATCATCTCACGATCATCGCCTTCGGCGAGCACCGATATTTGCTGATGATAACGCCCCAGATAGGCTACTGGACCCAGTGCAATACGACCGCCGAACACAGATCCGGAGATAACCCGGTTATTGCCCGGCTGCAGCTCGCCCGCGGTGAGCTCGTCCAGGTTAGCGCCCAGACGCGTTTTTAGCAGCCGGGGCCGCTCGACCATGGGTCCGCCCAAAGCAACGACGCGTTCTGTCCACAGCTTTCCGTCGGTGAAAAGGTGGCCAATCGCGATGACGTCCTGGTAATTGATCTGCCAGACCGTCTTGCCAATGCTGACAGGATCAAGCATGTGTATGTGCGTACCAGGCAGACCTGCCGGATGTGGCCCAGCAAAGCTTTCGCAACGCACCCCATCCAGGCTTTCGCCCGGAACGCTGGCATCTTCAGCGCGGCACAACCAGATACGGCCCAGGCGAGCCAGTACTTTTAGACCGTTTTCAAATGCGTCGGCATATTCTTTCAACACCAGGGCCGGGTCGGCTGCCAGCGGGTTGGTATCCATCGCAGTCACAAAAATCGAATGAGGCTCACTGTCCACCGCCGGAACACGACTGTATGGCCGCGTGCGCAGCGCTGTCCACATACCTGACTCGATGAGTTGCTCGCGAACCTGCTTCGGATCGAGACCAGACAGGGACGCCTCTTCGTGGGCGGCAAAGCTCACAGAATCGTCGCCATCCACGTCGATCACCACAGATTGCAGAACCCGCTTGTCGCCCCGATTGATCGCGCTGACCACGCCTGCTGCAGGTGCGGTATAGATAACGCCGGGGGTCTTCTTGTCGCTGAAGAGAATCTGGCCTAACTTGACCCGGTCACCCTCTTGAACTTCCATGGTTGGTTTCATACCGTGGTAATCGAAACCGATCAGGGCAACGCTGCGCACCGGGCGGGCGTCGTCTACAAGTTGCTCGGGGGAGCCGGTGATTGGCAAATCCAAGCCCCGTTTGATTTTTATCATACGTATAGCCTAATCACTGGTTAGAATCGTCAAGGGCGGATCGAACATCCGGCTAAAGGCGCCACCGAGCACTGCTGGAGGCAGACGAAAGTTAGCCGGACAGGATCGCAAACCCTCATCTAAAATCCCGTCAAGTATAAAGATCATGGCCTGCCAATACTACTCAAGGCCTTGGTTTTTTCAGGTTTTTTGCTGTTACACAATCTGCGTCAGGACGAATTGACCATGCCAGGCCTGAAGTACCTAATAGGGATTAAATCATTCAATCGTGCGGGGCAATAGATGATTAAACGACTCCTTTTTTCGGCTCTTGTTATTTTGCCTCTGAGCTTGTCGGCCAACGAGGAAAGACTGACTCAGGCCGGCTTCCCGGATCGCCTGGAAATCGAAGGGCAGGAACTGGTACTGCGCAATGCCAGCGTGCTCAAGTATCTCTTTGTCGATGTATACAGCGCCGCTCTACTCACCCCGCCGGGGCAACCATTGGCAAACCCAATAGTGCCCGGTGAGCCCCTGCAGCTGGAACTGTATTACTACCGTAATATTGATCGCGACGATGTGATAAAAGCCGCCTGGGTGGCACTTGAACGACAATACGACGAACTGACGCTCACACGGTTGCGTCCGGGAGTTGACGCTTTGCATGAAACCTTTACCGACATCGCCGCAGGTGACCGTTACGCCTTAACGCTGGACGCTCAGCATCGGCTGACCCTCCAGTACAACGGCACAGTGTCCTTCAGTTCTGATGACAGCGAACTGGCCCAGGCCTACGTAGGTATATGGCTGAAGGAAGATGGACTCTCAGATAACCTGCGCGAAAAACTGACCGCAGAGAGATAATTCGATTGCGGACACATCCTGAACAAAAAGAAAGGCGCTTATGCGCCTTTCTCATTTCTTACCCGTCAGAATAGCTGCAACTTGATAACGCGTTAGACTGGGAAAGCCGGAGGATTGACGTTGCCGAGATCTTCAAGGATCCGAACCACCTGGCAGCTGTAACCGAACTCGTTGTCGTACCAAACATAGAGAATCAGACGGTTATCATTACAAATTGTCGCTTCTGCATCGATCACACCCGCGTGCCGCGAACCGACAAAATCACTGGAAACGACTTCCTGGGAATTGGTGAAATCGATCTGCTTGTGCAGGTCAGAGTGCAGCGCCATGTGACGCAGGTACTCGTTGACCTCATCACGGTCTGTCGCCTTCTCCAGATTCAGATTAAGGATCGCCATCGATACATTGGGTGTGGGTACCCGAATAGCGTTACCACTCAACTTGCCGCCCAGCTCCGGCAGCGCCTTGGCCACTGCCTTGGCAGCGCCCGTCTCGGTGATTACCATATTGAGTGCTGCACTACGACCACGCCGGTTGCCCTTGTGGAAGTTATCGATAAGATTCTGGTCGTTGGTATAGGAGTGCACGGTTTCGACATGGCCATTAACGATGCCGTACTTGTCGTTGATCGCCTTGAGTACTGGCACGATGGCGTTGGTCGTACAGGACGCCGCGGAAATGATCTTGTCTTCCGGGGTGATAGTCGCGTGGTTGATTCCATGCACAATGTTCTTCAGATCGCCCTTGCCGGGCGCAGTCAGAACGACCTGGGAGGCGCCAGGGCACTTCAGGTGCTGGGACAGACCTTCAGCATCGCGCCACACCCCGGTGTTATCCACAACAATGGCGTTTTCGATACCGTATTGCGAGTAATCAACGCCGCTCGGATCACTAGCGTAGATCACCTGAATGATCATGCCGTTGGCTGTCAGGGTGTTATTCTCTTCATCCACCTTGATGGTGCCTTGGAAAGACCCGTGCACCGAATCGCGGCGCAGCAAACTGGCCCGCTTGACCAGGTCATTGGTCGCACCCTTGCGCACGACGATAGCGCGTAGACGCAAACCGTCACCCACGCCGATTTTTTCGACCATGATGCGTGCCAGAAGACGACCAATACGACCAAATCCATAAAGCACGACGTCCCGACCCTGACGGCGCTCGCCTTTGTGCCCGATCACATCAACCAGTTCCTTGCGCAGGAAGGCGTCCAGATCATCACCACCTTCACTACGGAACTTCTCAACCAGACGAGCCAGATCAATCGAGGCAGGACCCAGATTCAGATCCAGCAGAGCCTTGATCAATGGAAAGGTGTCATGCACCGACAGCTCGGTATCGTCAATCTGGCGGGCGAAGCGGTGGGACTTGAGGATACTGATCACTGACCGGTTAACCAGCCCCCGACCATAGATCGAAGTGACCACATTGTGCTCACGGTAAAGGCGACCGATCAGCGGAATCATCGCTTCAGCGGTAGATTCGCGATCCGTCCAGTTTTCCAGGCATTGGTCATATTGGGCTTGAGTCACGGCTTTTCCTTCCAGGTCATGGGCTCTAAAGGGCCGATATTATGCTTTTGTTCTGGCAGCGAGGCAATCATCCCGGAAAAACCGCTGCAACCGCGGCACAGTCGCCCAGACAAAGGTACACTTGGCGTTTTTTACAGATGGACTGCTAACGCATGCCTGCCAATACAACCATACTCGCTTCTGCCGACGCGATTGCCGGCCATGGCAAGACGGCCTGGGGCAACCTCAGCGGTGCTGCCAGGGCACTGGCTATTGCCGAGGGCGCTCTGCTGCACAAGGGCTTGAGCCTGGTCATAACACCCGACACAGCAATGGCTGGTCAGCTCGAACAGGAGCTGCGTTTTTTTGCTCCCGATCTGCCGGTGCTCGCCTTTCCAGACTGGGAGACACTGCCATACGATCGCTTTTCGCCGCATCAGGACATCATCTCCCAGCGCCTGAAGACGCTTTATCAGCTGCCGTCCGTTACCCAGGGCATCATTGTTGTACCCATGACCACCCTGCTCCACCGCATTGCGCCCCGTTCGTTCCTTGGCGGCTCGGTGTTGATGCTCGAACTAGGCCAGCAGCTGGATATTGACAACATGCGCATGAATCTGGACGCAGCCGGATATCGCTGCGTTGATACGGTGTACGAGCATGGTGATTACGCCGTACGTGGCGCTCTGCTCGACCTGTATCCGATGGGTAGCCGGCTACCCTTGCGTATCGATTTGTTCGACGATGAGATCGAAACGCTGCGTACCTTCGACCCGGAAACCCAGCGCTCGATCGATAAGGTTGAGCGTGTGCACCTGTTGCCTGCCAAGGAATTTCCGCTGGACAAGGCGGCCCTGACGGGTTTTCGCGCCCGATTCCGTGAAAGATTCGATGTCGACTATCGACGCTGCCCGGTCTATCAGGACCTCAGCGAGGGTCTGGTGCCCGCGGGGGTGGAGTATTACCTGCCGCTGTTCTTCGAGGAGCTGCACAGTCTCTTCGACTACCTGCCGGCCAATACGCTCCTGTTCAGCCTCCCCGGCATTGAAGCCAGCGCCGAGCATTTCTGGACAGATGTACGTAATCGCTATCAGGAGCAGGGTGTCGACCGTACCCGGCCACTGCTTTCTCCGGCAGAGCTGTTCATGGCTGTCGAGGACTGCTTCGCGATAATCAAAGACTTCCCCCGCATCGTCTGCCATCAGGACAACATCGGACCGGCCGCCGGTAACCTGCATTTCAGCTGCCAGCCACCCCCGGAACTGCCAATCGATAACCGGCTGGACAAGCCGCTGGCGGCACTTGAATCCTTTGCTGACGCTTTTGAAGGGCGCATTCTATATGTAGTAGAAAGCGCCGGCCGCCGCGAAGCCATGCTCGAACTGCTTGCCCGTATCGACGTAAAGCCAGAGAGTGTCGAGACTTGGCCAGAGTTTCTCGCCTCCCGCGCGGCGCAGGCGATCATCATCGCACCCATTGACCAGGGCATGCTGTGCGGCTCTCCCGTCATCGCGCTGATTGCCGAGAACCAACTGTTTGGTCAGCGCGTCATGCAGCGCCGCCGCCGCGGCAAAGCCACGGACCTCGGCGATGCGGTCATCCGCAACCTGACCGAACTGCGCGAAGGCTCGCCCGTCGTGCATATCGACCACGGCGTCGGCCGCTTTCTCGGCCTGGTCAACCTGACAGTGGAAGATCAACAGGCAGAGTTTCTCACGCTGCTCTATGCCGATGAGGCAAAGCTTTACGTCCCGGTCGCTAATCTGCATTTGATCGCCCGCTACACCGGTGGCGAAGACGACAGTGCACCGCTGCATCGTCTGGGTTCCGAACAGTGGCAGAAAGCTAAACGCAAGGCCGCCGAAAAGGTCCGCGATGTTGCCGCAGAGCTGCTGGATGTATACGCCCGTCGCGGCGCGCGCAAGGGCTTCAGCTTCAGCGCCCCCGAGCGCGACTACCAGGTATTCGCCGACGCGTTCCCGTTTGAGGAAACCGCGGATCAGGAAGCGGCAATCGAAGCCGTAATCAGCGACATGATCAAATCGCAACCCATGGATCGTCTGGTCTGCGGCGATGTCGGTTTCGGCAAGACCGAAGTGGCCATGCGCGCAGCCTTCCTGGCTGTGCATGGCGGCAAACAGGTTGCCGTACTGGTACCCACTACCCTGCTCGCGCAACAGCACTACAACAGCTTCCGTGACCGTTTTGCCGACTGGCCGGTGAAGGTCGAGGTCATGTCGCGATTCAAATCAACCAAGGAAATCAAGGCAGCTGCAGTCGATCTGGCCGAAGGCAAGGTCGATATCATGATCGGCACGCACAAGCTGCTGCAAGGCGACATCCAGTTCAAGGATCTGGGCCTGATGATCATCGACGAAGAACACCGCTTTGGGGTGCGTCAGAAAGAACAGCTCAAGGCCCTGCGCAGTGAAGTCGATGTACTGACACTGACTGCCACACCGATTCCACGAACTTTGAACATGGCCATGTCGGGCATGCGCGAGCTGTCGATCATTGCCACCCCACCGGCGCGCCGTCTGTCGGTGCGCACCTTTGTCATGCAGCAGCAGGCACCGGTACTCAAGGAAGCCATCCTCCGCGAGTTGCTGCGCGGTGGTCAGGTCTACTATTTGCACAACGAAGTCCAGACCATCGAAAAATGCGCAGCAGACCTGGCCGAATTGGTGCCCGAAGCTCGCATCGGCATCAGTCACGGGCAGATGCCCGAACGCGCGCTGGAACAGGTGATGGGCGACTTCTATCATCGGCGCTTCAATGTGCTGGTAACCACCACCATCATTGAGACCGGCATCGACGTGCCTAATGCCAACACGATCATTATCGAACGGGCAGACAAGTTCGGCCTGGCGCAGCTGCACCAGTTACGCGGTCGCGTCGGCCGCAGCCACCACCAGGCCTACGCCTACCTGCTCACCCCCCACGGCAAGAAGCTCACAAGTGATGCGGAGAAACGGTTGGAAGCCATTGCTGCCGCTCAGGAACTGGGAGCCGGTTTCACCCTGGCGACCCATGACCTGGAGATCCGCGGTGCCGGAGAGCTCCTGGGCGATGGCCAAAGCGGACAGATACAGGCAATCGGCTTTACCCTGTACATGGATATGCTCGACCGCGCGATAAAAGCGATCAAGTCGGGTAACACTCCGTCGCTGGACCAGCCGCTGGGCGGCGGGCCGGATATCAATCTACGCTTGCCTGCACTCATCCCCGACGACTACTTACCGGACGTGCATAGCCGCCTGATCCTGTACAAACGCATTGCCAATGCCGCTGATGATGAGGCCCTGAAGGATTTGCAGGTCGAGATGATCGACCGCTTCGGGTTATTACCCGAGCCGGCGAAAACCCTGTTCAGGGTCACTTCGTTGAAATTGCGCTGCGGGCCGCTGGGGATAAACAAAGTCGATGTCGGCCCCGAGCACGGTCGTCTCGAGTTCGCCGCCGATACTCAGGTGGACCCGATGACACTGGTCAAGCTGATTCAGGATCAACCCAACCGGTATAGGCTTGAAGGTGCCACCCTGTTCCGCTTCAATGCGCCGATGGGTGCTACCGATTTGCGTTTGAACACAATCGAAGCTTTGATCAGTCGCCTGGAATCACCCCAGCCAAGCCAACAAGGGAAAGGAAAACGCCCATGATCCGTGCCATCCGAATGACGCAGTCATTATTGCTGCTGACCCTCATCTCTCTGACAGCAGTGACCCAGGCCCAGAGTGAGAATGCCTACCAGATCGAAGCGATACTCTTCACTCAGCCCTCGGGGCAGATCAGCGGTGAACGTACGCCAGATATCGACTGGGCGGATGGGGCGATCATGCTCGAAGAGACGGCGCGCAGCGATGTGCGCAAGCTGGACAGCACCCAGCATCGCCTTGACCGTGAGGCCGACAAGCTGACTGCTCAGGGCTATCAAATACTCATGCATAACGCCTGGATTCAACCGACTGATAGCCGGCTTAAAGTAGCCGTTCATCAAGGAGAACGTCTCGGCGACCACTTTCCTGTCGAAGCTGTTGTCGGTCTACAACGCAATCAGGATTCGCTCGCGCTGGACGTCAAGGCCTGGCGGCACATTGCAGTGCGTAGCCAGACTGATCAGGACAGCACGCTGGTCAGCGAGCAATTACATCAAATCCGTCGACTTAGACTGGACGAAGTCCATTACCTGGATCACCAGAGCATGGGCATGCTGGTCAGGGTAAGCCGCCGTTAGACGTCCAGCACTCAGGCGCCGGCGATCAGTGAGTTGATTATGGCCCGCGCCTGCTCCATACCGCTGTCCATCACTTTTTCAATATCGGCCATGGTAATCACACCCTGGCCCTTCCCCGCTGCCGGATTGACCACTAGCGAGAGACTGGCGTAAGGCATCTCCAACTCACGCGCCAGAGACGCCTCCGGCATACCGGTCATACCCACGATGTCACAACCGTCGCGCTCGAGCAGGCTGATCTCCGCTGCTGTTTCCAGGCGCGGCCCCTGCGTAGCAGCATAAACACCATACGCGCTGTGAGCTATCCCAGCGCGAGCCAGCACGCCGATCAGGCGCTGTCGCAGAGCCTGGTCGTAGGGATGCGTGAAATCGATATGGGTGACAGCCTGCAGGTCATCCTCGAAGTACGTGCCCGCACGTCCCCAGGTATAATCGATCAACTGGTGAGGCACACAGAAATGACCTACACCCATTGCTGGATGAATACCTCCTACTGCGTTGATTGCCAGTATTCCGTCCGCTCCAGCCTCTTTCAACGCCCAAAGGTTAGCCCGGTAATTCACCCGATGGGGTGGAATACGGTGCGGATCACCGTGGCGGGCCATGAAAAATACCTCGCGCCCGGCCATTAGCCCCTTCACGACCGGAGCCGACGTCTGGCCCCAGGGCGTGTCAGTAATACCTTCTCCGATACGCTGCAGGCCGGCCAGGCGCGTCAGACCGGTACCGCCGATGATCGCCAAGGCGCTCATGATGCCACCCGCGTTTCGCCCTGAGCGTGCACCCGAGAGCCAGAGGGATCTGGCTCTCCGGTGCGCAGCGCCAACCCATCGGGAACATGCAGAGTCGAGGTAGGAAAGGCAACCTGCGCCTCATGCTCGACAACAATAGCAAGTATCTTCAACAGTACGTCCTCCTTGATACGATGGTATTCGGCCCATACCGGAGTAGTGAAACAATAGATGAAAAAATCCACGGATGAAGCGGCGCAACGATCAAAATAGACCATCTGGGTCTGATCCTGGGCAATATCGGGATGCCGCTTGAGCATCTCGCGCACCGCTTTAACGATCGGTTCCATGTGCTGAATGTCGTCATAACGAATACCGATGTGTTCAAATATTCGGCGGTGAGACATGCGCGAAGGATTCTGCAGCACCACGTTGGTAAATATAGCGTTAGGTACATAAATCGGGCGTTTATCGAAAGTACGTATTCGCGTCAAACGCCATCCAATGTGCTCCACAGTCCCCTCGATCTCCTTGTCAGGAGAGCGCACCCACTCGCCCACCGAGAAGGGTCTGTCCAGGTAGACCATCAATCCACCAAAAAAGTTTGCCAGTAAATCTTTTGCAGCAAAGCCCACCGCAATACCGCCGATACCACCAAAAGCCAGGACGCCGGAAACGCTGTACCCCAGCGTTTGCAGTATCACCAGGCCACAGGTGATCACCACGGATATTCTCAACAGCTTGCCTATTGCGCTGACCGTGGTCTGGTCCATGGGTTTCTGCAGATAGCGTGGATCAACCAGTCTCTCTTCTATCCGGGACGCCAGTCGTAGCAAAAACCAAGCAAGCAGCCCTATTAGCAGAACGCTCTGCATGGTCTCGAGGACATCGGCAACATCCTCGTCCATCTTCAGCGCCGTAATCCGGGCCGCCCAGAATAACCCCATGCTCCAAATCAACACCCATAGGGGCTTGCGCACGGCGATGACAAGCGCATCGTCCCAGACGCTTTTGGTCGCGAGCGCTCGCGCTTCGATGCGATCCAATATCAGCTTTCCCAGGTAGGCGATTACCAAAGAAGCGAATACGATAGCAAAAACCTTGTATACCCAAAGCTGACCGGCAAGTGGCAAGTTTTCCAGCGGCAAACTGTCGATCAGTTCATTCATGCAACCTCCCCAATCAGATCGAATTTGCGCAGCACGCCAATGGCGGCTTGCCAGTGCGGATCAGACTTGTAATCGATACCCGGCTGTCTGCGCGCAAGAATCGTATGCAGATGATTCGGCGATGTCAGACCTGTTTTCTGCACGTGTACCAATGCCTCCTCCGCGGTGCCCCGATCATTACACACCAGCAGCATATCGCAACCGGATGAGAGTGCTGCATCCACACGCTGACAGATACCGCCGACCGCATGCGCACCCGCCATCGTCAGGTCGTCGCTGAAGATCACGCCCTTAAAGCCCATTTCACCGCGCAGAATGTCCTGCAACCAGCGCCGGGAAAACCCCGCCGGTTGCTCGTCAATAGCCGGGTATACAACGTGTGCCGGCATGATGCCGTCCAACAGTGATGCCAGAGCGGCGAACGGCACCAGATCCATAGCCCGTATCTGAACTTCAGAGCGCTCATCAATCGGCAGATCCGTGTGGGAGTCCGCTTCGGCCCAGCCGTGCCCCGGAAAATGCTTTCCGGTAGCGGCCATGCCCGCCGCATGAAGACCTTCTATATAAGCGCGGCCGAGGGTAACAACACGCAGGGGGTCTCCACCCAGGGAGCGATCGCCGATGACTTCGCTGCGCCCATGATCCAGATCCAATACCGGAGCAAAACTGATGTCGATGCCGCAAGCAAGCATCTCGGTGGCCATGACCCATGCTGCGCTTCTGGCTGCAACTGCTCCATCGGAGGATGGTAGTAGCGCAATCCGACCCAGAGCCGGCAGACGTTCAACGCCGTTGCGCAGTCGCTGAACACGCCCTCCTTCCTGGTCTATCGCAATCAGCATCTCAGGACGTATCGCTCTGATTGACTTCACCAGCTCGCGTACCTGAGCCGGTGATTCAGTGTTGCGCGCGAACAAAATCATGCCGCCAACCTCAGGTTGCCTGAGCAAGTGGCGATCAGCAGCATTCAGCCAAGGGCCTGCCACATCGAGCATCAAGGTGCCTTGTTTCAACAGTGTTACTCCGTATGGATTTTTGAGGGCATGAGCGGCTCGATTGCCTGCTCGATAATATCAACGCGGCAGCCAGGGGGCGTCAGATGAAAAAGTGCAAGCATATCGGTATTGCGTAAACGAATGCAGCCGTGGGACAAGGCCACACCCAGGGGCTGGTCGTCCGGAGTACCATGCAAGTAAATATATCGACGCTGGGAGTCTTGGTCGCCCCCGCGATTGAACCCGGGCTCTTCACCGCAAAGCCAGAGAATACGGGTCAATATCCAGTCGCGCTGGGGATGTTGCCCCGCGAGCACAGGTGACCAAACTTCTCCCGTCGGACGCCGGCCGATATAGACCGCGCCCAACGGCTGGTCTTGTCCAATACGCGCGCGTACCCGATGCTTCCCGCGGGGTGTGCAGCCCGAATTATCTTGCTCGCCAGCACCGTTAAGCGCCGTGGATACCGGATAAGCACATACCAGTTCACCGTTACTCAGGCCAATCAGACGCTGAGATGCGAGGGATATTTGGATCAGATCCAGCAGCATGATCAACTCCGTAATAAAGTGCACACGATAGCGGATCATACTGCGCGAGGAAACACGCAGAGGTAACGAGAGGGTCCAGAGAGGAGCTGACTGCCTGGCGGATTACACCGGCACGAGCTTAGCCGACAGCGTTGTAGACGTAGCCGCCAAAGGCATAGCGCTCTCCGCCCGCATTCCCGCAGCTAAGAAGGGCACCATCAATTTAAGCACCTGGTCGATCCCGGTCTGCACATCAAACTCAGCTTCGGCAATCGCCCGCAGTGCGCGCATGCTCGACATGGTAAAGGCAGCACTTCCGAGCATGAAGTGCACACGCCAGAAAAGCTCAGTAGGCGGTAACTGCGGAGCTGCTGCGTACACCTGCTGCATATAGCGCTGGAAGACCTTGCCATACACCTCCGCCAGATATTTGCGCAGATGACCCTGACTCTGACTAAAAGCCAGACCCAGCAACCGCATAAAGATCGCCAGATCGTTACCACTGCGCGGCTTAACCGTCAGCGCCTGCCTGACCAGCATTTCCAGGAGTTGCTCCAGGGTCAGCTGCGTATTACCGCCCTGTTGTTGGTGCCGCTCTAGTTCCTGATCGAGACTGCTGACAAACGGATTCAAAAAACGAACGAAAACCGCCTGTATAAGCGCCTTCTTGGAACCGAAGTGATAGTTGACCGCCGCCAGGTTCACACCCGCTTTGCTGGTAATCAGACGCAGAGACGTTTCGGCAAAGCCCTTTTCTGCGAAAAGTTGCTCTGCCGCGTCCAGAATGCGCTCGACAGTATCAGATTGGGCCATAACATTTCCCGGCAATAAACAATTGTTTCAAACATACGTTTCAAACGCTATGAGTGTCAAGTAAACGTATCACCTCGAGGCAAAAAGCCACAGACCGCACTCAGCCGAATCGCGAAGCTTGCCCTGAGCCAACAACTGTATATAATCACAGTTACTGTATAAAAACACAGGCAAAGCCAGATGCAAAAACTCACTGCCAGACAACAACAGATCCTTGCCTTCATCAAGGAATACATGGACGCCAATGGCTACCCGCCAACACGGGTCGACATTGCACGGGTACTGGGCTTCAAGTCGCCTAATGCTGCTGAAGATCATCTGCGAGCCCTCGCCCGCAAGGGCGCTATTGAAATGATACCCGGTGCCTCAAGAGGCATTCGACTGCCAGATCAGGATCTGGATACACCCGAAGATCGTCTACCCGTTATCGGCAGAGTGGCCGCCGGTGCGCCGGTGCTGGCCCTAGAGAATATCGAGGATCATTGCCAGATCGACCCAGGCTTTTTCCGACCCCGGGCTGACTATCTGTTGCGGGTACAGGGCTTGAGTATGCGCGATATTGGTATTCTTGATGGTGACCTGCTCGCCGTCCACAGCACCTCCGTCGCCCGCAATGGCCAGATTGTAGTGGCCCGAATCGGCGATGAAGTAACCGTTAAACGCTTTCAGAAGCAAGGCCGAAAAGTACTTTTGCACGCAGAAAATCCTGATTTCGCGCCGATTGAAATCGATCTGAGCGAACAGGAACTGACCATCGAAGGCTTGAGTGTCGGCGTTATACGCCGCTAGAGGGGTAAATCATGATGTATTCCCGTGACCATCAACGATCTATCGGCACCATGAACCAGACAGAGCTGTTTCATAACGCTCTCATGGCTTCTCGCCATGCTACACCGGCTAAATCAACTGCCGGCAAACGCATTACCAGCCTGCCCGAAGTCGAGGATGGTTTTAGTGAGATCAAGCTCAACGGCGCACCTAAACAGTGCCTGCAATGGCTAGCCCCGGTATTGCGGGACCTCAGCCAGGCAGAGGCCCCGCGCTGGCTGACACTGCTCGATCCGCCAGCAACAGTTAGCCATAAATGGCTGCGCTCTGCTGGGCTGGACCCCGAACGCATATTGATCGTGAGGGGTAAGCCGGGAATGGACAGTCTGGAGTTATGTTGCGATTTACTGCGCCTAGGCTGCAGCCATACCGTCGTTAGCTGGTTGGCGACCGACGGTAATGACGGGAGATCCAGTCATCTGTTGCGCAAGGCGGCGGGCGAAGGTCATTGCCAGAGTCTCAACGTCTATCTGGAAACCTGCCTTGCCGCCTGATCAGGTCAGAGCGGCGGGAAGCGAATCAATGAACACTGTTAAATTCGTAAATGCAGCTGGGAACATCAAATCAGGAAGGCCGAACCACCAACGGGCTAGTGCAGAATACGATCTTCTGCGTAGGGTTCGCCTTCCTCCATCACCTGACCAGCCACTTGCATGCCAGCACTGATCATGGCCTTAGCAACCTCGATATAGTGACCCTGCAGAAAGTCGCGGGCATCGGCGGAAAACTCAATGACCAACAGCGGCTCAGCTTCTTCGTTGGAGCGCCGTAGGGCAACCTTGCCGTTTTCCAATTCCACTATTTCCAGAAATGGTGAAGAAGGCATCGTCGGGTCTCCTGTAAATTGGCCGAGCAGTTTAGCACAATGGTGCAATCAAACGCAGTTGCCCCTACCATTCCACCATCCCTTCTCTGTAACAGTTGAGCCGCTCGGTCAGCGCCGCATGCGCTTCCCGTGCATCCTCCAGAGACCAGTCACGCACCGTCGATGCCGCGCTTACCGCAATCAGATCATCAGCCGGCGCCTTGCCCTCTTCTGGCTTTGGCGGCAGGTGCAAAACGTCCCAACCTTTCAGCAAACGCCCCAACCAGCTATCTTTAGAGTGAGCAAGCTCGGTCAGCTCGGCCAGCTCTGGACCAGGAAACCGGTCCGTCGTCTGCGGATCAAGCATCTGCTCCAATGAACGCACCTCCAGCAAGGGCCAGCGATAGCGATCAGCCACCTCGTGAGCAACCGCAAGCACCGTTCGATGCAGATGAAATAGCGCGTGCTCACGGTGGTAACGCGTCATGGTAAACGCCGACAGCGCATCGGAGGCCTCAGCCTCGGACCAGGCCTCAATCGACAGACGCGTAAAATACAAAGCCTGATTGGTACGGGTATACACTTCATTAGCCATGGGTCGGCTCTCAGCTCTTGGGTTTCGGTCGCTTGTCGTCCTCGACCCAGCGTTTGCCGTCATGGTAAGCGCGCCATCCTGTGGGCTTGCCGTCGACTTCACTCTGCACGTACTGCTCTTTGGTCTTGCGACTGTAGCGTATAACGGTAGCAACCTTCGCAGGGTCGGCTACTGGGGCTTCGAGCAGAAAATGATACTTGGGATCAATCTCCTTACGATGCGGCAGCAATTCCTTGACCAAGGGCGCGCGTGTTTCGCGGTTCTTTGGAAACTGACTGGCGGCGAGGAACATACCCGACGCGCCATCGCGCAACACATACACGTCATCAACCTTTTCGCAGGCCAGCTCGGGCATGGGAACAGGATCCATTTTCGGCGGTGCAGCTTCTCCGCTCCTCAACAGCTTGCGGGTATTCTTGCATTCCCCGTTGGTGCAACCAAAATATTTACCGAAACGGCCCGTCTTGAGCTGCATTTCGCTGCCACACTTGTCACATTCCAGGCGCGGACCGTCATAACCCTTGATTTTGAACGCGCCCTCTTCAATTTCAAATCCGGTACAGTCTGGATTGTTACCACACACATGCAGTTTGTGCTGCTCATCGACCAGATAGCTATCCATTGCCGTGCTGCAAATGGGGCAACGGCGCTTGTTACGCAATACGCGGGACTCGCCTTCTTCATCGTCGGCAGCGACTTCGTTACCCGGCACCAGATTGACCGTTTCCTTGCAGCGCTCCTTGGGAGGCAATGCATAGCCTGAGCAACCCAGGAAGACACCTGTTGAGGCCGTGCGAATCATCATCGGGCGGCCACATTCCTTGCACGCGATGCTGGTTAGCGTCGGCTCGTTGGCCCGCATGCCCTTGCCTTCTTCTGCCGACTCGGCAGCACTCAGCTTGAGACTGAAATCGGCATAAAAATCATCCAGTACCTGTTTCCAGACCACACCGCCCTGGGCAACTTCATCCAGCGACTCTTCCATCGTTGCGGTGAAACTGTAGTCCATCAGGTTCGGAAAGCTTTCAGCCAGACGTTCAGTGACAATATCACCCATCTTTTCCGCATAGAAACGACGGTTATTCTGCGACACGTAACCGCGATCCTGAATCGTCGAGATAATTGAGGCGTAGGTAGAGGGTCGACCAATCCCCCGCTTCTCCAACTCTTTAACCAGGTTGGCTTCCGAGTAACGGGCAGGCGGTTTAGTGAAGTGCTGTTTGGGATCGAGTTTCTCCAGCGCAAGGTTGTCCTTAACCTTCATGTCCGGGAGCACTTCATCCTCACCGCCCTTGCCCTGCTGCGGCATTACCCGGGTATAACCATCAAATTTGAGGATGCGGCCCTTGGCTCTCAGTTCGTAATCGCCGGCATTAACGGTAATCAGCGTTGAAAGATACTGCGCAGGCATCATCTGGCAGGCCAGAAACTGACGCCAGATCAGCTCATAGAGCCGCTCAGCATCTTTTTCCATGCCTTTGAGGTCGCCGGTCTTCAACTTGACGTCCGACGGCCTGATCGCCTCGTGCGCTTCCTGCGCACCTTCCTTGCTGCTATATACGTTGGGCTTTTCGGGGAGATACTTTTCGCCGAAGTTTTTCTCGATGTAGCCACGCGCCATGGCGATAGCATCGGCTGAGAGATTAGTCGAGTCGGTACGCATGTAGGTGATGTAGCCCGCTTCGTAGAGCCGCTGGGCCATCATCATGGTCTTCTTTACGCCGAAACCTAGACGGGTACTGGCGGCCTGCTGCAGGGTAGAGGTGATAAACGGAGCGTTCGGCTTTGAGCTGGTCGGCTTGTCCTCGCGCTTGGCAACAGTGTAGGCAGCATCCTTGAGAACTTTGAGTGCAACGTCGGTGTCGGCCTTATTGACCGGCCGGAAGGCGCTGCCATTATGTTTGGCAACTTCAAAACGTACGGACTGGCTCTGCGGTGTACCCAGCAGCGCGTGGATTTCCCAGAACTCCTCAGGAATAAAGGCACGGATTTCCCGTTCACGGTCGACAATGAGCTTCACTGAGACCGACTGCACACGGCCAGCTGACAAGCCACGGGCGACTTTCTGCCACAATAGCGGCGACACCATATAGCCGACGACCCGATCGAGGAAGCGGCGGGCCTGCTGGGCATTGACGCGGTTGATATCTAGCTCACCCGGCTTGGCAAACGCGCCCTGAATCGCCTTCTTGGTGATTTCGTTGAATACGACCCGCTTGTAACGGCTCTCATCGCCACCGATGGACTCGCGCAGGTGCCATGCAATGGCTTCCCCTTCGCGGTCCAAATCCGTCGCGAGATAGATGGTGTCGGCATCCTTGGCCAGGCGCCGAAGCTCTTCGACGACCTTTTCCTTGCCCGGAAGGATCTCATAATGCGCCTTCCAGCCATTATCGGGATCAACACCCATGCGCTTGACCAGCTGCATGCGAGCTTTGGTTTTCTTGTCCAGTTCGGGAGCAGCAGAAGCTGCCTTGCGGCCACCCTTGGCTTTGCTGTCGGTCTTGCCACTGCCACTGGTGGGCAGATCGCGGATGTGGCCGATGCTCGATTTCACGATGAAATCGTTGCCAAGATACTTGTTGATCGTCTTCGCCTTGGCGGGAGACTCAACAATGACCAGTGCTTTTCCCATGGGTAACTGTATTCCTAGCTCTATCGAATCTGAATGTCCTGTCGGACAAAGAGTAGTACACCGCAGCGTCTGAAAGTGCGCACAGACCCGCGGAGGGCCAGAGCCTACACGTCTTCGCTGATAAAGGTAAAGCGTGACGTAGGCTCGCCGTCAAGCACGACCTTGCTTGCAAACATATCCAGTGGCCGCACCCACAGATCAAAATCACCATACAGCGTGCGATACACCACCAGGGATTCTTCCGTTTCGGAGTGTGTCGCTACTCCCACGACTTCATAATCCTTTCCTTTATAGTGACGGTAACGGCCTGGACGTAATGACATGATTGGCTCCTTCTTAGGTTTAGCTAACATTTACAATTTAATCAAAAGGATAGCGTACCTTTTTAATAGCTTGGTCGCAGTTCAATCAAGCCCGTTCTGCATCTTCGGTTTTAGGCGCAATATCCCATTTCAAACAATCCCATCACTAAGGCGGACCACAAACAAAAACCGGAGCACAAGGCTCCGGTTTCTAGTCACATCACAACCGTATCAGACACGCTCGAATACAGTGGTGATGCCCTGGCCCAGACCAATACACATGGTCGAGACACCAACGTTACCGCCATTCTGCTTCATCACGTTCAGCAGGGTGCCGGAGATACGCGCACCGGAGCAACCGAACGGGTGACCCAGAGCGATCGCACCGCCGTGCAGGTTGACCTTGGCTTCCATCTTGTCCAGCAATTTGAGGTCCTTGAGCACAGGCAGGGCCTGGGCCGCAAAGGCTTCGTTCAGCTCGACAAAATCGACGTTATCCATGGTCATACCAGCGCGCTTGAGCGCCTTGTGCGTCGCCGGAACCGGACCGTAGCCCATGATAGCCGGATCAACACCCGCCACTGCCATCGAGCGAATGACTGCCATTGGCTCAAGACCCAGGGCCTTGGCGCGCTCGGCAGACATCACGATCATGCAGGAAGCACCGTCAGTGATCTGCGAAGAAGAACCCGCAGTCACGGTACCGCCCTTGGGATTGAAGGCAGGCTTCAGAGCACCCAGACTTTCCATGGTGGTCTCAGGACGGATAGTTTCGTCTTGCGTAAAGACACGCAGGAAACCGTCAGCATCGTGGCCGTGCATAGGGATGATTTCATCCTTGAAGTTGCCTTCAACAGTCGCCTTGTGGGCCAACTGGTGCGAACGCAGGGCAAACTGATCCTGCTGCTCACGGCTGATGCCATGCATCTTGCCAAGCATTTCTGCGGTCAGACCCATCATGCCGGACGCCTTGGCAGCATACAGGGACAGACTTGGGTTCGGATCCACACCGTGCATCATGCTCAGGTGGCCCATGTGCTCAACACCACCAATCACAAACACATCGCCGTTACCGGTCTGGATCGCCTGAGCAGCGGTGTGCAGCGCGCTCATTGACGAACCACACAGGCGGCTCACGGTTTGTGCTGCGCTGGTGTGCGGGATCGGCGTCAGCAGGGAGATCATGCGGGCGACGTTCCAGCCCTGCTCCAGGGTCTGGTTAACACAGCCCCAGATAACATCTTCCACTTCTGCGGGATCAATTTTCGGGTTACGTGCCAGCAGACCGGTGATCAGGTCGGCGGACAGGTTCTCGGCACGAACATTACGGTACATGCCACCCTTGGAACGGCCCATCGGGGTGCGGCCGAAGTCGACAATAACGACGTCTCTCGGATTCAGGCTCATAGATTTACTCTCGCTCTGTGCGTTCCGCGGTTAACCGAAGAATGTCTTGCCGTTCTTGGCCATGTCACGCAACTTTTCAGTCGGCGCATACATGGGGCCAAACTCGGCATACTTGTCTGCAATGGCCACAAACTCAGCCACACCCAGGGTGTCGATATAGCGCAGCGCACCACCACGGAAGGGCGGGAAGCCGATACCGTAGATCAGACCCATGTCGGCGTCGGCAGCACTTTCAACGATGCCATCTTCCAGGCAGCGAACAGTCTCAAGACACAGTGGAACCATCATGATTTCGACGATCTCTTCGTCAGTGAACTCGCGGTTCTCCTGAACGACCGACTTGATCAGCTCGTAGGATTGGGGATCGACAACCTTCTTCGGCTTGCCTTTCTTGTCAGTCTCGTAAGAGTAGAAACCCTTACCGGTTTTCTGACCCAGACGGCCTTCGTCGTACATCACGTCCGCTGCGGTGCGCACGGTGTCGGCCATACGATCCGGATAACCTTCCGCCATCACATCACGACCGTGGTGACCAGTATCCAGACCCACTACATCGAGCAGATAAGCCGGGCCCATCGGCCAGCCAAACTTCTCCATGATCTTGTCGACGCGCTGGAAGTCGGCGCCCATGTTGACCAGGCGAGCAAAGCCGCCGAAGTACGGGAACAACACACGGTTAACCAGGAAGCCAGGGCAGTCATTGACCACAACCGGGGTCTTACCCATTTTCTTGGCGTACGCCACGGTGGTAGCAATCGCTGTCTCGCTGGACTTCTCGCCACGGATAACTTCGACCAGGGGCATCATGTGCACCGGGTTGAAGAAGTGCATACCGCAGAAGTTTTCTGGACGCTTGAGCGCCTGAGCCAGAAAGGTGATGGAAATGGTTGAGGTGTTGGAAGCGATGATCGCATCCTCACGCACGTGACCTTCCACTTCAGCCAGCACGGCTTGCTTCACCTTGGGATTTTCCACAACGGCTTCGACGACGATATCAACATTGCCAAAATCACCGTAGGACATGGTCGGACGAATCGCATTCAGCGCAGCTGCCATCTGGTCCGGCTTCATGCGGCCCTTGGCTACCCGGCTACCCAGCAGCTTGGACGCTTCGTCCAGACCCATCTGAATGCCTTCTTCGCGGATATCCTTCATCAGGATAGGCGTGCCCTTAGAAGCAGACTGGAAGGCAATACCGCCGCCCATGATGCCAGCACCCAGAACGGCAGCCAGCTTAACGTCTGCCGCCTTCTTGTCGTACTGCTTGGCTTTGGCTTTCAGCGCCTGATCATTCAGGAACAGACCCACCAGTGCCTGGGCAACAGAGGTCTTGGCCAGCTTGGCAAAACCAGCGGCTTCGATTTCCAGCGCCTTTTCACGGCCATGGGCCGCGGCTTTCTGAATGGTCTTGATGGCTTCAACCGGGGCCGGGTAGTTTGGACCGGCCTGACCGGCAACAAAACCCTTGGCCGTTTCAAACGCCATCATCTGTTCGATGGTGTTGAGTTTGATCTTTTCCAGCTTGGGCTGACGCTTGGCCATGAAGTCCAGTTCGCCACTGATGGCGCGCTTGACCAGGTCCAGTGCTGCTGCGTGCAGCTTGGCATCTTCAACAACCGCGTCTACAGCGCCCATTTTCAGGGCCTTGTCGGCACGGTTTTCGGTGCCGCCGCAGATCCACTCGATGGCATTATCCACGCCAATCAGACGCGGCATACGGACGGTGCCACCAAAGCCCGGGTAGATACCCAATTTGACTTCGGGCAGACCGACCTTGGCGCTAGCGGCCATGACACGGTAATCACAGGCCAGACACATTTCAAATCCACCGCCTAGTGCCATGCCATTAATGGCAGCAACAGTAGGCACCTTAAGATCTTCGAAGGCGTTGAAGATCTGGTTGGCTTCGAGGTTACCCGCTACCAGGTCAGCTTCAGGCAGCTGGAAGGTGTTGACGAATTCGTTGATGTCCGCGCCGACAATAAATACATTTTTGCCGCTGCTGACGATGACGCCTTTAACGCCCTTATCGGACTGGATGGCCTCGACGGCTGCTTTAAGCTCCGCCAGGGTCGCACGATTGAACTTGTTGACAGACTCGCCCTGCAGATCGAACTTGAGCTCGACGATGCCGTCTTCAAGGGCTTGAACCGTGATGGCTTTACCTTCGTAAATCATCAACTGATCTCCACGCTGTATAAGCACTTGAGAAAAAGCAGCTCCGGCAGTGTCCACAGCGCAGGCTGCGACAGCTCATCGGAAGATGCCATGATAGTTCCCGGGGCGCTTGTTTGGATCGGGAATCCAAACAATTCATACGCTCGTTTGATTCGGGTGCACACACCATCGTGCAAATCCGCTCCTTTGTCAATCGAGAGCGCAGTTACCCTAACCTGGTAAATTTGAACAAAAATACTTTTTATTGATATTTTATTAATAAAAAACAGGATGTTGCAGCTAACTCAGAGAAATTATAGAGGACGCTACCGTCGATCAGCCGGCGCTGGACTGGCGCAATGGCGCCAACGCCTGATCCAGCTCAAGCAGCGTATCGATTGAATCCGGCTCGACCCAGTACACCAGCACGGAGAAGGACTGACGATCTATGCGTTTGATCCCACCGGGCAAGGCGTCCAGCACTGCTTGAACGTGCGCCACGTCCGGGTCACCGAGCAGCCACCGCCACTCCAGACCATCGCGTTCACAACTGAACTCCTGCGGCACGGGGCAACGCTCAAGTGACTGCCGGTATCCGACGCAATGCTCGAGCAACGCATCGGTTTCCTCTTCGGGCTGTCGCTCCACACGATAACCGAGCTTGCGGGCTTCTTCGCGCAAGCGCTGAATATGCAGCATACGCCCCCTGGGCAGTAGCTTGAACAGATTAGCGACCAGTATCGCGGCAACGATTGCGACAATCGCCCAGGTCACAGGTAGCGCGCCGCGAATGACTGGACGACAACGGCTATCTCGTCGTCGACATAGGAGCTTGCAGAAGGATGGACTGCTTTAAAAAGACTGTTACTATCGGATGGAAAAACTGGAGAAACCTGCATGCTCTATTCCCACGTATTGGTTGCAGTCGACCTGATCGACGAATGCCGCTCTGTTGCTGACCATGCCATGGCTTTGGCCAAAGCACTCGACGCCAAATTGACTCTGCTTCATGTAGTAGAACCACTGGCTATGGCGTATGGCGGCGATGTGCCGATGGATCTGTCGATGCTGCAACAGCAGCAATTCGATCAAGCCAGAGAACGGATGAAGGCCTTCGCGGCCGATTACGGTTTGCCCGAAGAGCACCTGCAGATTGCCTTCGGCCATCCTCGGCACGAGATCCATCGGGTATCGACGGAACAAAATTGCGACCTGATCGTGGTAGGCAGTCACGGCCGTCATGGTCTGGCCTTGCTGTTAGGCTCCACGGCCAATGACGTGCTGCATGGCGCGCCCTGCGATGTAATCGCCGTCCGCTTGGGCAAAAAAGACAAGAAGTGAAAGCGGGCTGAATGCACAGCCCGCTCGATATTCAGCTCTGGGTATCTTCCAGCTCGGCCCAGCGCTCCATGGCCCGATCCAGTTCGATCTGTTTTGCCGCCATTTTATCCAGCACCTCTGTCGTTTTTTCGATCGACTGCTGATAAAAGGATGCATCGTTAACTTTGGCCTGCAAGGTTGCAAGTTCAAGCTCGAGCTTCTCCATCAGCGCCGGCAGCCCATCCAGCTCCCGTTGCAGCTTGTACGTCAGCTTGACCTTTGGCTGGGCTGGAATCGGAGCACTCGCCGGAGCCACCACTGCAGGCTCGCTTTCAACCGGCGCGGGTGCTTCCTGCGTATCCGGCGCCATGGCCCCGGAATCCCATTCAGCGAGCGACTCTACCTTGCCGCCCTGACGCAGCCAGTCGGCGTAACCGCCCACATATTCTCTAACCTTGCCATGCCCTTCGAATACCAACGAACTGGTCACCACGTTATCCAGGAACGCCCGGTCGTGACTGACCAGCAGAACGGTGCCGTCGAAACCTGCCAGCACTTCTTCCAGAAGCTCGAGGGTTTCCACGTCCAGATCGTTGGTCGGCTCGTCGAGCACCAGCATGTTGGCCGGTTTGCTGAATAGCCGTGCCAGCAGCAGACGTGCCCTCTCACCACCAGAAAGGGCCTTGACTGGGGTACGGGCCCGTTCGGGGGAGAACAGGAAATCACCCAGGTAACTGATGATGTGCCGGCGCTCGCCGTTGATCTCGATAAAATCTCGACCTTCAGAGATATTATCGATAACCGTTTGCTCCAGGTTCAACTGGGCACGCAGCTGATCAAAATAGGCCACCTCCAGCTTGGTCCCGTGCTTCACCGAACCGCTGGTGGGCTCCAACTGACCCAACAGCAACTTGAGCAAGGTACTCTTGCCCGAGCCGTTGTTGCCGATCAGGCCGATCCGATCACCGCGCATCACGTTCAATTCAAGATGACGGACCAGCGGTACATGCCCTGGCCAGGCAAAACTGACGTTATCCAGCTCAATAACGCGCTTACCGGAGGAATCGGCAGTCTCCAGCTGAAAGCTGGCCTTGCCCTGACGCTCCAGACGCTGGGCCCGCTCATTGCGCATTTCTTTCAGGGCGCGAACGCGACCCTCGTTGCGTGTGCGACGCGCTTTAATGCCCTGGCGAATCCAGACTTCTTCCTGGGCAAGACGCTTGTCAAACAACGCATTGGCAGTAGCCTCCGCAGCCAGTTGCTGCTCCTTGTGCTCAAGGAAGCTCACGTAGTTGCCCTGCCAGTCGATCAACTGACCGCGGTCCAGTTCCATGATGCGGGTGGCCAGCGCCTGCAAAAATTGGCGATCGTGGGTGATAAAAAGCACCGCGCCACGAAAATCGAGCAGGACCTGTTCCAGCCAGGCAATGGTGTGGATATCCAAATGGTTGGTCGGCTCGTCAAGCAGCAGCACGTCGGGCTCGGCAACCAACGCCTGAGCCAGCAATACGCGCCGGCGCCAACCACCGGACAATTCAGACATGGCCTTGTCCGCAGGCAGGCCCAGCCGCGTCAACGTGGTTTCGACCAACTGATCAAGCCGCCAGCCATCCTTTGCTTCGAGTCGTTCCTGAACCTTTTCCAGGCGCTGCAGTTCAGCATCGCCCATATGTCCAGTTATCAGATGGTGGTACTCCGCCAACAGATCGCCCACTCCAAGCAGGCCGGCCGCCACCACATCATACACCTTGCTGTCATCTGCCTTCGGCAGTTCCTGGGGCAGCTGACCGATCTTCAGGCCTGGCGCGTACCAGATTTCCCCTTCGTCGCTGGGTTGCTCGCCGTTGAGCAGCTTGAATAAGCTCGACTTACCCGCCCCGTTGCGCCCGATCAGGCACACGCGCTCGCCGCGGTCGAGCTGAAAGCCCACCTTGGATAGCAGCGGATTGAGCCCGTAGGCCAGAGAAACATCGGTAAAGGAAAGCAGCGCCATATAACACCTTTTGATTATTCAGGGCGGCATTCTACCTGCTGTAGCCAGGCACTGCATGTCATAGTTGAACACTTTATCCGCACCCCCTATGACGCCGACCGACAAACGGCTAAGCTTGAATCTCGTTGCGTGAAATCAATCGGCAGCACAGTCCCTTTCCACTCTTGTTCGCCCCTTTCTGTTCAGGACTCATGATGCAGCTCTTTGTCACCGCGCCAATAAAAGCCCTGTCTACCCTTCTGCTGGCCGCGACGCTCAGTCTCAGCCTTGGCGCACAGGCGGACATCAAACAGCAACGCCAGACTTATGACCAGGCCATGACGGCCCTCAAGGCTGGTCAGCAGCAACGTTATGAAAGTCTGTTGCCGGGATTGAGAGATTACCCTCTCTACCCGTACCTGCTTTTGGAGTCGTTACAGCAGCGAGTCAGAACAGCGCCCAACCGGGAAATTGAAGACTTTCTGGTGTCCCATGGCGATCTGCCATTCGCCCAACGGCTCAAGAATGACTGGTTGCGCCGCCTGGTGCGAGAAGGCGAATGGAGTCAACTGCGCGCGCAATATGATGCCAACAGCCAGGCCGCCGAATTCGACTGCCACCTGGCACTGCAGAGCTGGCGCGAGGGCAATCAGAGTGCCGCCATGAAACAGGCCGCAGCGCTTTGGACAGTCGGACGCTCGCAACCCAGCGGCTGTGACGCCCTGTTTGACCGCTGGCGCGCCGCCGGCGGACTGACTGAAGACGTCGCCTGGGCGCGCATTCGCGAAGCCTTGCTCTATCGCGAGGATGCCCTCGCCCGGTATCTGGTGCGGTATATGCCAAGCCAGAACGCCCTTGCGGAGCTATTCGTCGACACCGCGATCAAGCCGGAGCTCCTCAGCCAGAGCGAGCGTTATCGTCCTGGCCCGGGCAATCCCGCCGACAAAATGGCCGACATTGCCACGGTGTCACTGCGCCGCTTGGGCCGCGATGATTCAGCCAGAGCCTTTGCGCTTTGGCCGTATTATCGCGACCTGCCATTCACCCAGGAAGATCGCCTGGCGATTACCCGGGATATCGGCATTCGCATGGCCAGGCGGCACGCGCCCGAAGCGCTACCCTTTATGGCCGCCAACGACCCGAAAATGCTCGATGATCAGATCACCGAGTGGCGCGTGCGACTGGCCCTGCGTACCGGCCAGTGGCAAACCGCACAAAACCTCACCAGCAACCTGCCCGCCAGCCTGGCCGAGCAGAGCCGCTGGCGCTACTGGCGACTGCGCAGTGCCCAACTGGCCCGCCCCGAAGTAGGCGAACTGCGCGATGGCTACGGCGAACTGGCAAACGAACGCGATTTTTATGGATTTCTGGCTGCCGAGCGCAGCAATCAGCCCTATGCCTTACGCCATAAGCCTGCCCAGGTGGAACCTGCTGTCTTTGCACGAGTGAGTAATGCCGCAGGAACCCAGCGCGCCAGAGAATTCTTTGCTCGCGGCCAAATAGTCGATGCCCGCCGCGAGTGGTACCACGTGGGCAAGGTATTCAGCCGCGAGGAACTGATCGCCCAGGCGATGATGGCGAAGGATATGCAATGGTATTTCCCGGCGATACGCGGTATCAGTCTGGCGCAACACTGGGATGACCTGGATATCCGTTTCCCCATGGCCTATCAGGAACCTATACGTGCCCAGGCCGCAGCACGGCAGCTGAACTCTACCTGGGTGTATGCCATCACCCGTCAGGAAAGCGCCTTCATGGCTGATGCACGATCCCATGCCGGCGCCATGGGTCTGATGCAGCTGATGCCGGCAACCGCGAGGGAAACCGCCAGGCGCTATGACATCACCCTGAACAACCCCAATGACGTATTAATACCCGAACGCAACATCGCTCTGGGCACCGCCTATCTCTCGCAACTGAACGGCATGTTCAAGGGCAATCGGGTGTTGGCTTCAGCCGCGTACAACGCCGGCCCGGGGCGCGTGCGTCAATGGACGCGTGAAATGCCTACACTGCCGGCGGACATCTGGATCGAAACCATTCCGTTCGACGAAACGCGCACCTACGTGCAGAGCGTATTGAGCTATGCCGTTATCTATGGACAAAAAATGGGTATCCGCCAACCGGTCATTGAGCAGAACGAGCGTTATCTGGAAGCCTACTGACCCGGACGAGGGCCCTCAGGCATCGATGAGTCTGAGGCGCTCTCTGACCACTTCAACCAGTTGATCAGGCTGGAACTTGGACAAAAAACCGTCGCATCCGACCTTTTCGACCATGGCCTTGTTGAAGTTGCCCGACAGAGAGGTATGCAGCACCACGTAAAGGTCCCGCAGGCGCGGATCCTTGCGAATCTCGGAGGTAAGACGGTAGCCGTCCATCTCCGGCATTTCTGCATCGGTAATCACCATCAACAAGCGCTGGGCTATATTCGGATCTTCATCGGCCCAGGCCTGTAATTGTCTCAGCCCGCGCAAACCATCCGTAGCCACATGTAACGTCAGATCCAGTTGCGACAGAGTATCCTTGAGCTGAGCGATACCCGTTGGCGAGTCATCCACCAGCAGCACCTCTCGCCCACGCGCCTTCTCAAGCAGTGCCGCATCAAGCAGGCCGTCACTGACGCGCGCGTTGAACGGCACTATCTCGGCCAGCACCTTCTCCACATCAATGATTTCGACCAGTCGCTGATCATCCATGCGGGTAATGGCCGTAAGGTAGTGGGAGCGACCCGCGCCCCGCGGCGGCGGTAGCACGGCATCCCAGTTCAGGTTCATGATGCGGTCGACACTGCCGACCAGAAAGCCTTGCACCGAGCGATTGTATTCCGTGATGATGATAGTGCTCTCGGGCGTGACCGCCTGAGGCCGCATACCAATGGCGCCGGACAGGTCGATGACCGGAATGGTCTCCCCGCGCAGATGGATAACACCCACCACATGGGGCGCACGCTGAGGTATCTGGGTCAGCCGTGGTAGCTGCATGACTTCGCGGATCTTGAATACATTGAGAGCGAACAGCTGTTGACCGGCAAGCCTGAACAGCAGTATCTCAAGGCGGTTTTCGCCGACCAGTCGTGTGCGCTGATCAACGGTATCCAAAACTCCGGCCATGACGCGCCTCACTGGTGGGATGTCAATTCGATATACATAGCAGTATATCTGTTATCGGCCACCCCGGTTATTTCTGAAGATCAGTAGAAGGCGTTTTCTTTGACGGTGTGGTCCGTCACGTCACGCACTGCAGTGATTTCCGGAATCCGCGCAATCATGGTTTTTTCGATACCTTCCTTGAGCGTCACATCGACCATACCGCAACCCTGACAACCGCCGCCGAATTGCAGAACAGCAACACCATCCTCCACTACATCAATCAGTTTAACTTCGCCGCCGTGGCTGGCCAGCCCAGGGTTGATCTCGGTCTGCAGCAAATAATTGATGCGTTCGTTCAGTGGGCTCGCGTCGTTCACCATGGGCACCTTGGCATTGGGTGCCTTGATGGTCAGCTGGCCACCCATGCGATCAGTCGCATAATCGACAACCGCATCTTCGAGAAAAGGCTCACTGACCGAGTCGATCCAGACATCAAAGGAATCGAGTTTGATCGTGCGGTCCTCTGGCTTTTCCTCACCCGGCTTGCAATAGGCAATACAGGTCTCGGCATAGGGCGTACCAGGTTGGGTGATGAATACCCGGATGCCGATGCCCGCGGTGTCCTGCTTGGACAGCAAGTCTGCCAGATACGCTTCAGCTGCCCCGGTGAGATTAATGCCTGCCATGTAATGCCTCGTGTTCAATGACTGTATTGCAGCATTGTACGGGATCACGGCGCGCGGATAAAGACATACCTTTTTGGTAGGGTATTAGCGCTTACCTAAAACAAAACACCGCAATGCTCGCCACTACGCTGCCGACAACACGATGCCACCATACTATTTACCGCGCCTGCTTACTGCGCCTGTATTCGTCCGTTGACTTGATCAGTACAAACACCTGCTTACAACCTACCCCGCGCATATCTGCTAAACTTGCCGGCTTTGCGTACATCATCGGAGCCACCATGTCTGAGCGTTCTGCCCGCCTCCAAGCACTTCATTCTGCCCTGAGCCAACGAATACTGATCCTCGATGGCGGTATGGGTACGATGATCCAGAGCTACAAGTTCGAGGAGTCGGATTTTCGCGGCGACCGTTTCGCCGACTGGCCTTCGGACCTGAAAGGCAACAACGACCTGCTCGTGCTGAGCCAGCCAGACTCGATAGCAGCGATGGAAAAGGCTTATCTGGATGCCGGTGCCGACATCATCGAAACCAACACCTTCAACTCGACCCGTGTGTCCCAGGGCGACTATGGGATGCAGGAACTGGCGTACGAACTGAACGTCGAAGGTGCCCGCCTGGCACGCCGGGTCTGTGACGAAAAAACCGCAGAAACACCCGATCGCCCGCGTTTTGTAGCCGGCGTGCTGGGGCCGACCAGCCGCACCTGCTCGATTTCCCCGGACGTCAACAACCCTGGCTTTCGTAACGTCAGCTTCGACGAACTGGTAGCTGATTACATCGAGTCGACCAAGGGCCTGATTGAAGGCGGCGCCGATCTGATTCTGATCGAAACCATCTTCGACACACTTAATGCCAAGGCGGCCATTTTTGCTGTGCAGGAAGTCTTTGAACAACTCGGTTTCGAGTTGCCAATCATGATTTCCGGCACCATCACCGACGCCTCAGGCCGCACACTGTCGGGGCAGACGACCGAAGCATTCTGGAACTCCATCGCCCATGCCAAGCCGATCTCGGTCGGTCTGAACTGTGCGCTGGGTGCTAAGGAATTGCGGCCCTACCTCGAAGAACTGTCAAACAAAGCCAACACACATATCTCCGCACACCCCAACGCAGGTCTGCCCAACGAATTTGGCGAATACGATGAAACGCCCGAGCAAACGGCCGCCGTTATTGCCGAATTTGCTGAATCCGGCTTTCTGAATATAGTCGGTGGCTGCTGCGGCACCACGCCTGAGCACATTCGCGCGATCGCCCAGGCAGTTGCCAGCTTCCCGCCGCGGACGATACCGGACATCCCCAAGGCCTGCCGTCTCTCGGGTCTTGAACCCTTCACCATCGATCGCAGTTCGTTGTTCGTCAACGTCGGCGAGCGGACCAACATCACCGGTTCTGCTCGCTTCGCCCGGCTGATCCGCGAAGACAACTACACAGAAGCCCTCGAAGTTGCCCTGCAGCAGGTTGAGTCCGGCGCGCAGATCATCGACATCAATATGGACGAGGGGATGCTCGACTCGAAGGCGGCCATGGTCACCTTCCTCAACCTGATTGCCGGCGAGCCCGACATTTCCCGCGTACCGATCATGATCGACTCCTCCAAATGGGAAGTCATCGAAGCGGGTCTCAAGTGCATCCAGGGCAAAGGCATTGTCAACTCCATCTCGATGAAGGAGGGCGTTGAACAGTTCAAGCAACAGGCGCGCCTGTGCAGACGCTATGGTGCCGCTGTGGTGGTCATGGCCTTTGACGAACAAGGCCAGGCCGATACCGCCGCGCGCAAACGGGAAATCTGTAAGCGCTCCTATGACATTCTGGTCGATGAGATTGGTTTTCCGCCGGAAGATATCATTTTTGATCCGAACGTCTTTGCCATCGCTACAGGTATCGAAGAGCATAACAACTACGCGGTGGATTACATTGAGGCCTGCGCCTATATCCGCGACGAGCTGCCGCACGCGCTGACCTCCGGCGGAGTCTCCAACGTATCCTTTTCCTTCCGCGGTAATAATCCGGTACGCGAAGCGATCCACTCGGTATTTCTGCTGCATGCCATCCGCAACGGCCTCAGCATGGGTATCGTCAACGCCGGTCAGTTGGAAATCTACGACGAAATCCCGAAGAAGTTGCGCGACATCGTCGAAGACGTGGTCCTCAATCGCACACCGGGCGGCACCGAAGCGCTGTTGGCGATAGCCGATGACTACAAGGGTGATGGCAGCGTCAGAGAGGCCGAAACAGAAGAGTGGCGCAATCTGGACGTCAACAAACGCCTGGAGCACTCACTGGTCAAAGGCATCACCGCTTGGATTCTGGAAGATACAGAAGAAGCACGCCAGCAATGCGCCCGGCCGATTGAAGTGATCGAGGGCCCGTTGATGGCGGGTATGAACATCGTTGGTGACCTTTTCGGCGCCGGCAAGATGTTCCTGCCCCAGGTGGTCAAGTCGGCGCGTGTCATGAAGCAGGCGGTTGCCCACCTGATTCCCTTCATCGAAGAGGAAAAAGGCGACAAACCAGTAGCCAAGGGCAAGATCCTGATGGCTACGGTCAAGGGCGACGTGCACGACATCGGCAAGAACATTGTCGGCGTGGTACTGGGCTGTAACGGCTACGACATTGTTGACATGGGCGTCATGGTGCCCGCGGACAAGATCCTCAAGACCGCCATCGCCGAAAAATGCGACATCATCGGGCTCTCCGGGCTAATTACACCGTCCCTCGACGAGATGGTGCATGTCGCCAAGGAAATGCAGCGTCAGGGCATCACCTTGCCGCTGATGATCGGTGGCGCCACGACCTCCAAGGCGCATACCGCGGTCAAGATCGAGCCACACTACAAGAATGACGCGGTTATCTATGTCACCGACGCCTCTCGCGCCGTAGGTGTAGCGACCAGCCTGCTGTCGAAGGAAATCAAACCCGACTACATCGCCAAGATTCGCGAAGACTATGAAGTGGTCCGTGTGCGCACCGCCAACCGTCGGGCGCGCACCGAGTACCTGAGCTACGAGCAGGCCCGAGCGAACAAGATACAACTGGACTGGGACAGCTATCAGCCCCCTGTCCCCTCGTTCACTGGCACGCGGACACTGGAGAATATTGATCTGGCAGCGATTGCCGAATTCATCGACTGGACCCCTTTCTTTATTTCCTGGGATCTGGCCGGCAAGTACCCGCGCATTCTTGAAGACGACGTGGTTGGCGAAGCGGCCCGCTCGCTGTTTGCCGATGCGCAGGAAATGCTCAAGAGCATGATTGACGATAAATTGATCAGCGCCAAGGCGGTAGTCGGCTTCTGGCCTGCCAATCAGATCAATGACGATGACATCGAATTGCAGACCGGCGAAGGCGAGCCAATGGCGCTTCTGCATCACTTGCGTCAGCAGAATGTCACCCCGGATAAAAAAGCCAGCCTGTGCCTGGCCGACTTCGTCGCACCCAAGGCATCCGGCAAGCAGGACTATATCGGCGGCTTTATCACCACTGCCGGTATCGGCGCAGAGGAATTGTCCAAGCGATACGAAGAAAAGGACGATGATTACAACGCGATCATGGTCAAGGCGCTAGCTGACCGCCTGGCTGAAGCCTGTGCCGAGTGGCTGCATCGCAAGGTGCGGACCGAGATGTGGGGCTATATCGAACAGGAAGACCTGGACAACGATGCGCTGATCCGTGAAAAGTATCAGGGTATCCGCCCGGCCCCAGGTTACCCCGCCTGTCCTGACCACACAGAAAAGAGCACTCTATTCAGCTTGCTCGATCCTGAAAGCAGCTGCGGCGTAACCTTGACCGAAAGCTACGCGATGTTCCCAACAGCTGCCGTCAGCGGCTGGTACTTCTCTCACCCTCAGGCCAAGTATTTTGCCGTGGGCAAGATCACCAAGGATCAGGTGGAGTCGTACAGCGAACGCAAGAACGAACCACTGAGCGTGACTGAACGCTGGCTCTCGCCCAACCTGTCCTACGACAACTGATTGATTTGATGTCGATTCTGCCAGGCCGCGACAAACTCAGAACCATTACCTTTCTGGGTTTGCCCATCATGGGGGGCATGCTCAGCCAAAGCGTGCTCAATCTGGTAGACGCGGCTATGGTAGGCAGTCTTGGCAGCGCCGCATTGGCTGGGGTGGGTCTGGGCAGTTACCTCAACTTCATGGCTGTGGCACTGGTCATGGGCCTGGGCGCAGGCGTGCAAGCCATGGTCGCCCGGCGCCGTGGCGAGGGTAATACCGATCAACTGGCGCGGCCACTCAACGAAGGTCTGCTGATCGCTGCCGTGCTGGCCGTCCCGCTGACACTCATCGGCTGGTTTCAGGCAGCCAATATCATGGCTTTCCTGACCGACGATGCAGCCGTTCAGGAGATTGGCACGGGCTACTTTCAATGGCGCACACTGGCCATCGTTGCCGTTGGCGCCAACTTCGCGTTTCGTGGCTACTGGAACGGCATACGCCGCACCGGCATGTATCTACAGATTCTGATTATCATGCATCTGCTGAACGTGCTGATCAGTTACGGACTGATCTTCGGACGCTTCGGCTTGCCAGAACTTGGCGCCACCGGCTCCGGACTCGGTACCTGCATCGCACTATTCATTGGTACCGTCATGTACGTCACCATGACCTGGCGCAGCGGACGCTCCCACGGCTTTCTCGGCTCACGCCCGCGCAGCCGGGAGATCCGCGCAATGTTGCGCCTGTCCGTACCCAACTCCCTCCAGCAATTCTTCTTCGCCACCGGCATCACCACGCTATTTTGGATCGTCGCGCAGATCGGCACCTCTGAATTGGCCATCGCCCATGTACTGGTCAACCTCTCGCTGTTTCTTATCTTGCCGGGCGTCGGTCTGGGCATGGCCGCGACCACACTGGTCTCCCATAGTCTGGGCGACCAGAAACCCGACGAAGCTTATCGCTGGGGCTGGGATGTGGCGCGCGTGGCTGTCTGCGTCCTGTTCGTGATGGGTATGCCCTTCTGGCTCGCGCCGCACCTGGTACTCGGCCTATTCACCCAGGACCCTGAACTGCTCGCGCTAGGGGAATGGCCGCTGCGGGTCACCGGCATAGGCATGGCACTGGATGCCACGGCGCTGGTACTGACCCAGGCATTGCTGGGTGCCGGCGCAAGCCGCACGGTGATGGCGGTGAATCTGGGTAGCCAATGGCTGGTTTTTTTGCCCTGTGCCTATCTGGCTGGCCCTGTACTGGGCGGCGGCCTGCTGACAATATGGATTTTGCAAAGCTGTTACCGCGCATCCACCTCGGTGATTTTTGCCCTGGTGTGGCGGCGTCGACGTTGGGCAGAGATTCGCATATGACCCCTGATGTGCGATGATCGATAAAACACAGGCCGGAGGCATTATGGATAAAAGCAAACAAAACGAACCTCAGCAAGAAGGCGGCGGCATGACCTTCGGGCAGATGTTCATGAGTGTGTTGGCAGCCGCCCTGGGAGTGCAGAGCAGCAAAGCACGACAGCGTGATTTCACCAAAGGCAAACCAAGTCACTTCATCATGTTGGGGATCGCCTTTACGCTAACCTTTGTGTTGGTCATCGCGGGCGTAGTCAATCTGGTGTTATATCTAGCCGGCCTGTAAGCAGGGAAAACTCGATAAGCCGGCGAAGATAGACTCAGCGCTGCGATAGCCAGAAAACCGCAGTCAAAACCGCGATAAAAATGAGCGCCACAGCGGCAAAGGCATCGAGGTGGCTGTCACCGTTGCTACCGGATTCCTGAATTTCTTGCTCGTTCATGGCGTTTTCCTTTTTCTTTTTGTAAACGGACTTTGGGTGTTTGCAGAGCGTACGTTAAGCTGGAGACGTCCCCGCTGTCAAACATGCCTAGCGGCGAGCCCTGCAATGTCGGCCAAGGCCCTTTAGGACCTGCAGTTTCGATCTAAACATATAGATAAACATTCCTTTTGTGCATATTGAAAATTTGCTATCTTGCCGCCTCACGTTTCAGCCGATCGGGTAGAGCCAGTTAACAACAGCGCTCCCCAACCTTATTACCAACAGGTTGTCAGAATGTACATCTACGACGAGTATGACCAGCAGATCGTCGAGGAACGCGTAACGCAGTTCCGCGACCAGACGCGCCGCTATCTGGCGGGCGAGCTGACCGATCCCGAATTCCTGCCCCTGCGGCTACAGAACGGCCTGTACGTCCAGCGTTACGCACCCATGCTGCGCATCGCCATTCCTTATGGCCTGATATCGTCCAAGCAAGTGCGCAAGCTGGCGTTTATCGCCCGTGAATACGACAAGGGTTACGCCCACTTCAGCACCCGCCAGAACGTGCAATTCAATTGGCCCGCGCTGGAAGATGTGCCCGATATTCTGGCGCACCTGGCTGAAGTGCAGATGCACGCCATTCAGACCAGCGGCAACTGTATCCGCAACACCACTACCGATCAGTTTGCCGGCGTCGCCGCCGACGAGATTGTCGATCCGCGCCCCTGGTGTGAAATCATTCGTCAGTGGTCAACCTTCCACCCGGAATTCGCCTTTCTGCCGCGCAAATTCAAGATCGCCGTCAACGGTGCCACTGAAGACCGCGCCGCTATAAGTGTGCACGACATTGGCCTGAACGTGATCAAGAACGAAGCCGGCGAAATCGGCTTTAGCGTACTGGTCGGCGGTGGCCAGGGCCGCACGCCCATGATCGGCAGCGAAATCAACGACTTCCTGCCCTGGCAGCACCTGCTCACGTATCTCGACGCCATCCTGCGCGTATACAACCGTTATGGCCGTCGGGACAACAAGTACAAGGCGCGCATCAAGATTCTGGTCAAGGCCCTGACGCCCAGCGTCTTTGCCGAAAAGGTCAACGCCGAATGGGCACACACCCAGGATGGCCCCGCCACCCTGACCCAGGAAGAAGTGACCCGCGTTGCCGGTCACTTCAGCGCCCCCGCCTATGAAAGCTTCAGCGGTGATGATGCCGACTATCTGGCCAAGCGCACCAGTGAAAAAGGCTTCAACAACTGGGCAATGCGGAACATTCAGCCTCACCAGGTCCCGGGCTACGCTGCCGTGACCCTGTCCCTGAAGCCCACTGCCGTCGCACCCGGCGATGCCACCGACATACAAATGGACGCTGCCGCCGATCTGGCCGACCGCTACAGTTTTGGCGAGCTACGTGTGACTCACCAGCAAAACCTGGTGCTGGCCGATGTACGCCAGTCTGACCTGTACGCCCTGTGGGAAGCAGCCAAGGAACAAGGGTTTGCCACGCCGAATATCGGCCTGCTGACCGACATCATCTGCTGCCCCGGTGGTGACTTCTGCTCGCTGGCCAACGCCAAGTCGATCCCGATTGCCGAAGCCATCCAGCGCACCTTCGATGATCTCGATTACCTGCACGACATCGGCGAACTGGACCTGAACATCTCCGGCTGCATGAACGCCTGTGGTCACCACCATGTAGGCCACATCGGCATTCTGGGTGTGGACAAGAAAGGCGCCGAGTTCTATCAGGTATCCCTGGGTGGCAACAGCGGCCGCAACGCCGCCATCGGCAAGATCCTCGGGCCCTCCTTCGCCGCCGAAGACATGCCCTCCGTGGTTACCAAGGTCGTCAACGTGTACCTCGAAAGCCGCACACCGGAAGAGCACTTTATCGACACCTTCCAGCGTATCGGCATGGACCCCTTCAAGGAGCGTGTATATGCAGCAACTCATTAAGGGCGACGCACTGGTCAAGGAAACCTGGCACCTGCTGCCAGCCGACACAGCACTAGAAGGCCTGTCCAATTGCGACGACCTGATCGTGCCCCTGAATCTGTGGCTGGAACACGCCCACGCCCTGAAAGCCCGCGACGGCGGCCTGGGTGTATGGCTCGACAGCGACGAAGAAGTGGAATCCATTGCTGATGACCTGGAGCACTTTCAGGTCGTTGCGTTGAACTTCCCCGTGTTCAGCGACGGCCGTAGCTACTCCAACGCCCGCCTGCTGCGTGACCGCTACGCCTACAAGGGTGAAGTACGCGCTATCGGCGACGTACTGCGTGATCAGCTGTTTTTGATGAAGCGCTGCGGCTTTGACGCCTATGTGATTCGTGAAGACCGTAATGCTGAGGAAGCGCTGGAGAGTCTGAAGGACTTCTCCGAGGTGTATCAGGCGGCTACTGATCAGCCACAGCCGTTGTTTCGTCGGCGGGGTTGATACCTCTGAGTTAAGGCCGGGGCGTTCTGCTCCGGTTGTTCTATACCCTCTCCTCTAGATAAAACGTAATAGCTTAGCGGGTAGCTGTGGGCGGGGATAATGTCGTTGCCAATTGCTATCAAACCGTAGCAGTATGTTGGTAACTGCTGACGCGCAGTCCCTCTTTGGTGGCATGGATGCTTGGTTTTTCTCTTATCGGCATTTATTCCCCGCATGGCGACTTGTTGTGTGGCGTTGGCTGGTGGTCGATTCGGCCATAATGGTCTTAGACCGCGTTCGGCTTAATATCCGGACGACATGGAGGGAAAGGTGCATAACAGACTGATCTTTTTGGAAAATCCTAAAAACGGTGCGGAATGTTATGCCGCGTATTAACGACGCGTGCGGTCTAATCACTGTTAAGCGGTAGTAAGGAGCTAGCATCGTGCTATTTGAAAAACCAAATCTAAAAAGGCCTGTATCACTTGATCTAGTGGGCCTGGTTTGTGTCGTTGTGATAGTCACTGCGTATATTACGTATGGCGTGGTCGTCATATCGGGAGTTTTGAATGGAAATGGCTCTAGCCCAAAAATAACATTTTTAGATCTAATTAATGGCATTGCTCAAATAGCTACTGCGTCAGCGTTTGTGTTGGCTTATGTCCAGTTCCGAAAAAATAGGATTCAACAGCGACAGGTGATCATTGCAACAGAAGCAACATCACAATTAGAAAAAATGATATCGATTATTAATGAAATGGAGCTTGGTGAGAAAACCGGTTTAAAGAGCCTCAACAAATCCATATCTCTTCTTTCTAACCTGGCTACAAATTTCGATGAATTGTTTAAGGCCATGAGTGAAGATATTCAAAAAGCCATCGTCAGGATGCAGTGGCAAGACATGTATTTCAACTATCTTAGTCATGCGCTAAGAGGCATTGACCCGGTAGCAATTTTGAAAAAGGAAGCATCAATTGATGAAGCTGTGTTAGAGAATGCAGTAACTGAGGCTAAAAGGGAATCTGAGGCAAACAACATTTTGCCAGTATTTAAAGAGTATGTTTTTACTGAAAAGCTCTTAAGCCATCCGGACATAAAATCCAAATATAGTTTTTGTGGAAAAATAGACTCCCTTGATATGTTTGTATCGCATTATCTAAATGATCAAAATTTAAACGATTTATTGTACGGTTTGCTATCAAGAATCGATATTAGAGCCCATGCTCCACTGCTCGCTGTTGCTGGACCTAGCGACTGGGCTTTGAAGAAGATAGCATGAATCGCTTAACAAACGGCTACTGTCGGACTGGTAAAAGCTCCGGCTACGCCTCCACTTTTTCCAGCCGCAGAGCCGGGCGTTAGGTATATTACAGATGTTTGAACGCACAACAATAAAGGTGCTTTTGATAGTCGCTGTAGCATCTGCGGGGATTTGGCTTCCCTATGTCATTTGGCGAGACAATTTGCCAGCCTATCTGACCGCACCGTATGCTTTTTTGGGGCTCGCCCAGGCAATACCAGTCTACATCTTGAACGGTATAGGAATTCCCGGATTGCTCCAGAATAATGGCCACTGTGGATGGGGATGGTGTGGCCCAACGGTTTTTGGCTACGTTGTGCTTGTAATTTTTTGGGTAGTGGTCGCATGGCTGATTGCTTGGTTCATTTCAAACCTAACAAGTGCAGGCAAAGGACGCTACTAACGCATGGCTGATTGAGACATTGGGGTCAGGTCTTGCCTTTTGCCCTCCCCCGCATCGGTGGCTGCCCGGCGCTGAATTTTTAGGCTACCTCGTTCCTTTTCCTATTAAAGGAGCCAAGGCGCGGAAATTGGGGTCAGATGAAAATCTCTTTCAATCCATCGGCAACCACTTTTGCTTGGTCTATTCCCAGATAAATCGGATTGTCAGCAGGGCAAAAAGCAAGACCTGACCCCAGTTTTTCGGTTTTGACCAAAGAAGAATTGGGGTCAGGTCTTGCCTTTTGCCCCCCCCCCGCATCGGTGGTTGCCCAGGGCTGAGTTTATCGGCAACCTTGTTTCTTTTCTTAACCAGGTAGCCAAGGAATGGCCCGACCCCTTCGACTGGAATTTGCCGGAGCGCTTTATCACATCACGGCGCGGGGCGACCGGCGTGAACCGATTTACGAAGATGACCAAGATCGTATTGGGTTCCTTGGATTGCTTGGCGAAGTCAGCCAGCAGCACAACTGGCTGTGTCATGCTTATTGCTTGATGGGCAATCATTATCACCTTCTGGTTGAGACACCAGACGGTAATCTCTCCCGTGGTATGCGACAACTGAACGGTGTCTATACCCAAAAGCACAATCGACAGCACGGCCGGGTGGGCCATGTCTTTCAGGGTCGCTACAAAGCCATCCTGGTCGAAAAGGAAAGCTACTTGCTAGAGCTGGCCAGGTACATTGTCTTGAACCCGGTACGAGCCCAGATGGTACATACTGCCGTCGAGTGGCCGTGGAGTAGTTATCGCGTGACGGTGGGGCTCGACTCACCGCTGGCTGGTATTTATGTAGATTGGATACTCGCCGCTTTTGGCGATAATCGCGGTAAGGCTATTGACGAGTACAAACGGTTCGTCGCCACTGGGAAGGGATTGCCAAGCCCTTGGCAGGAACTGAAAAATCAGATCTATATGGGCAGCCAGCAGTTTGTCGCCGATATGCAGCAGGGAATCGATTTGGCACAAAGGCTGGATGAGTTTCCAGCCAGTCAACATAGACCTCCGTCACTGCCCCTTGCTCACTACGCTTCGACAGCGGCGGATCGAGACGAAGCGATCTTGCAGGCCTCCCAGAGTGGTGGCTACACCTTGCAAGCTATCGGCGACCACTTTGGCTTGCACTATTCCAGGGTAAGCCGGATTGTCAGCAGGGCAAGAAGCAAGACCTGACCCTTGTCACGCTTGTCACGCTTGTCACGATACTAAAATCAAAGCACCATCAGGAGATATACACCATGTCCGTTTATATAATTGCTAGATTTAAAATTCATGATCGTAGCGAATATGATAAATATGAAGCTGGCTTCTCAGAGGTCTTCAAAAAATTCGACGGCAAGCTGTTGAGTGTTGATGAAGATCCGACGGCATTAATGGGCGAATGGGATGATACCCGGTCGGTGATTATTGAGTTCCCATCAAAAAAGTCGGCTTTAGCTTGGATGACATCTGCTGAGTATCAAGCTATAGCGAAACACCGTAATGCCGGAAGTACAGCGAACTCTATATTAGTGAAGGGATTAGAATAATTACAGGAACTGGGGTCAGATGAGCATTTATGGAAAATCTTTATCTGACCCCAATTTCTCCGACCTCCGCCACGGCCCCTTGCTCACTCCGCTTCGGCAGCGGCGGATCGAGAGGAAGCGATCTTGCAGGCTTATCAGAGTGGTGGCCAGACCTTGCAAGCTATTGGCAACCACTTTGGCTTGCACTATTCCAGGGTAAGCCGGATTGTCAGCAGGGCAATAAGCAAGACCAGACCCCAGTTATTCGGTTTTGACCAAAGCGGCGATGGACTGCTCCCGGTTTCCCGGACACTTCTCGCCTCTCCAGATAGAGCACCTGCCAGGATCGTCTCGACTTATATGAAGAGTGCCTTGTACAAATTGAATGCAGATATACCGCTAATCAGTAATCCTACCAAAATCAACAATGTTCTGGTCGAGAACCTTTTGCACGCGTAAGCGGCAAAGGGTGCGGCGAACAAACCACCCACTATCAAGCCTGCGACCACATGCCAGATGGTTTCATCGACCAAGATATACAGCGATGCTGCGCTGGTCAGTGTCAGGAAAAATTCGGCGAAGTTCACTGATCCAATCGTCGTGCGTGGATCATGGCCTGTACCGACCAGTGTGGTGGTAACCACGGGGCCCCAGCCGCCGCCGCCCGAGGTATCTACAAATCCGCCCAGCAGCGCGAGTTTAGCCACATGTTTTGGTTCACCTGTCCGCTTTGCTATGTGTTTACGGAAGGCTTTGCTCAAAACATAAGCACCCATCAACAACAGATAGCCGGTGATAAAGGGTTTCAGTGTGCTGCCATCAATTTGCGTAACGAGCACCGCGCCAAGTACCCCGCCGACAATGCCGGGACCTAGCAGGCGAACAAATAATTTTTTATCGACGTTGCCGAATTTGGCGTGCGATATACCCGATACGCCGGTAGTGAAGACTTCAGCCATGTGTACTGATGCCGTAGCTAGCGCCGGCGATGCGCCGGTCGCGAGTAAAAAGCTGGTAGAAGTGAGTCCATAAGCCATGCCGAGTGCGCCATCGACCACCTGCGCAAGCAGACCCACCAGCAATGCGTTCCAGAACATAGGGTCGTGCAAGGCAGTTTTAATGGTCGCGACACCCTCGCCCCAACTGCCACCAAACACCTGTGATGCTCCAAGAGCGACAAGTCCAAGCAGTGTCAGTATTGCAAACCAGACTGCGGTCCGAATAACGGGATGCAGGGGGATTTGTTCTATCGGAGGTATTCCGAGCGCCTCGTGTTCCTGGTTAATGGGGTTGTCGGATAAATCGAGATCACGAATTTTCATTGCGGCGCATGTCCGTGCGAATCTTAGGTCAGCGCATGCTATTGAAACCGGAGGATTCTGAGAAATACCATTGAGCTATCAGCATATAACTAAATATATCAGTATATTTATTTTTTTATAACTATTAAGAGATTAGGTCAGGTCTTGCCTTTTGCCCTCCCCCGCATCGGTGATTGCCCGGCGTTGTGGTTAAACAGTAACTGGGTGCAAGTGGCCCGGCAGAGAGTCAAAAGATTTAATGCCCATATGATCCCAACTACCCTATTCCTGCCAGATTTAAACTTCCTTGCGGCTACATATTAGCTCGGTAGTGACATGAAATTCAGCACAGCCAGTCTGTGATAAAGTTCCGCTCCGTCGAATTCGCCCTCCCATTGGCACGAGACCTTGACCCTATGAACGAACCGAAACGGAAGACCCTGCTGTCCGATCTGCTGGTCGTAGACCAGATCGACGAGACCCGATTCATTGGGCATCGCCGTGAGGGCGATCACGGCCGCATCTTCGGCGGCGAGGTACTGGCCCAGGCGCTGATAGCGGCTTCCAACACTGTGGCTCCTGAAAAACAGGTGCATTCGGCCCACAACTATTTCATGCGCCCCGGCGACAGCGACCTGCCGATCCATTATGAAGTCTTCGCCGACCTGGACGGTCGTAGCTTCAGCAACCGCCGAGTCGTCGCCCGGCAGAACGACAAGCCGATTTTCAGCCTGACGGCTTCGTTTCAGGCTCTCGAATCAGGACTGGCCCATCAGCAACCACGGCCAGAGGTACAGGGCCCAGAGGGCTTGCCTAATGAGCAGGAACTCGCCCGGACCCATGCCGACCAGCTTCCTGAAAAGCTCTACAAGGCTCTGATCCGGGAACGCCCCTTCGAGGTACGCCCGGTTAATGGTGAGGCTAGCTTTATGACCGTCGAGCCCACAGACCAGCAGAAGACGTGGTTTCGCTGTCGCGAATCAATAGGGAGCCACGCTGCATTGCAGCGTGCCATTCTGGCCTACGCATCGGATCTATCCCTGCTCAGCACCTGCTTGCGGCCCCATGGAATGACTTGGCGCCATTCTCAAATACGTTCTGCGAGCATCGATCACGCGGTCTGGTTCCACGCCGCCGAGATTCGAACAGAGGACTGGATGCTGTATGTTATGGAGAGTCCCTGGTCCGGTGCCTCGCGCGGACTCAACCGAGGCACCATCTTTACCCAGGATGGCCAGTTGGTCGCTTCGGTCGCGCAGGAAGGCCTGATCAGAATGGTGGAGTGAGCTTTAATTGGGGTCAGACGAACATTTCGCGGTTCCTGTGAACTGGTCGCTGCTTGTGCTCTACCCCCGTTAATCTGGGTCTGCCAAGATTCACATGCAGCATCGGAAAGGATTCCACATGGCCAGGCGGCGGCGAGGGAATAATCGTCAGGTCTGCTTCGCTTACGAACAAGATATGCTCACCTTTATAAAGAATTGGGCGGCATCCAAGCGGAGCGTCAATCGGCCTACCGCACGTTGTTCAAGGAAGTACTGGCTGACGATCTGATCGAGACGATACGCACCACCACGCACAGCGGCCTGGCTCTGGGGAACGACAAGTTCAAGCGCGAAATAGAGACGCTGACTAGGCAATCAGCCAGTGAGGGAAAAAAGGACGTCCAGCAAAGGATCAGAAGAATAAATGTTCATCTGACCCCAATTAACTCCCGTTCATGCAGGCGCTGGAGCCAGTCTGACTCCAGCGCTCTACAACGGCCTTGCGGCCACACGCCAAACGTTAGCTCTGTGGTTTGATCAGGAACTTCTCTCCGGTAGCCTGTTTACCGTAAACCGAGATCGCATCCATTTGTAACGCACCGGCCAGGGATACTTCGTGAGTATAGTGACTGGCGAATGTGGTTTTGATCTCGGCGGCTATGCGTTTGCGCATGGCGGTAGTGGTTTCCTTACCCAGTTTTCCTAACGCAGTAAATAATAAAAAGCCGTTTACACCCCAGGCAAAACCAAAGGTGCGGTTTAGCGTAACGGGGCCGCGATCAAGGCCGCCATAGATATACACCTGTTTGAAGATGGTGGATCCATACACGCTGTATTCAGTGATGTCGCGCGAGACGGCGGCTTCCATACAGGTGAGAATATCGCTAGCCAACTTACCGCCACCAATAGGGTCGAACGCGATAGTGGCGCCGGTTTCGATCAGTGCTTGGGTCAGGTCTGCCATAAAGCTGTCGCTACTGGAGTTGACCACGTATTTGGCACCGATGCCGCGCAGCAATGCTTCCTGTTCCGGCTTGCGGACGATGTTGACCAGGTCGATGCCGTCGGCGATACAGATGCGGTTGAGCATTTGTCCGAGGTTGGAGGCGGCGGCGGCGTGAACGATGGCCTTGTGGCCTTCGGCGCGCATGGTTTCTACCATGGCCAATGCAGTAAGCGGATTAACAAAGCTGGAAGCGGCTTCGACTGGAGTGGTACCCGGCTCCAGTTCCAGACAGCTTTGCACATTGGCGCAGAGGTATTTGCGGTAGCTACCACCGCCAATGAACGCAACGGTTTTGCCCATCAGGCTTTGCGCAGCGGCTGATGAGCCGGCAGCGACGACGGTTCCGGCACCTTCGTTGCCCACGGGTATAGCCTTGCCAACCCGCTTTTTAACAGCGCCCATGAACTTGGCCGGGACGTCGGCACTGATGACCGGGCGATCGGCGCTACCGGATTGGCTGGCAGTCGTCATATCCGCAGCGCTGAACATCACGCCCAGGTCAGACGGGTTGATAGGCGCGGCTTCGATGCGGATGACCACTTCGTTTTCGCCGGGCTGGGGGACTGCGATCTCGCGCAGGGCCAGTTCCAGTGTGTTGTTTTCGCTAATGGTGGAAATGAGTTCTATGTTGGTATCTGACATTTTTTTCTCCTGAAAAAGTTCAATGGTCTGGTACTTCGCTAAGCGGTGACACTAGATAAAATAAGGAGCTGGCCCCTAGTGCCTTGCTGATCCGCGTCGCTGGACTGTCTGATCATAGCGCTGATTGTTGCCAATTAAGGCTAAAACATAGCCATAGCGACCGATCACCATCGTTTATACCCCCCCAAACATCCCTTTAAGGTCTACCGGCTCCCCTCAGATAGATCCACAAGAAGAAAACGGGAGTCAGAATAAACTGGGGTCAGCACTATATAGAGCAGAACCTCGTCCGGGCTGACATGGTAACCGCTTCCGGCGACTACCGTTGGAGCAGCTACCGAACGAACGCTTTTGGCAAGGATTCACGACTGGTTTCGTCCCATCCACACCACACTGAGCGACTTGGCTCTGGGGTACGGCAAGCTCAAGCGCGAAATAGAGACAGTGACCTGGCAATCAGCCAGTGAAGGGAAACGAGGTCGTCCAGCAAATTATCAGAAGAATTAATGTTCGTCTGACCCAATTAACCACAGGTGCTTAATCCAAGGTAGGAGAGTCCGCCGGCGCCTCTATCAGCGCCGTACCCAGAGCTCCACCCGGCCGTTCCGCTGTGCACCTGCGTTCCCGCCCGCCGAGCCCACGGGCATGTAGTGTCCATAGCCTGTATGGCCGGGCACCGGGATGCCCAGTTCCCGTAGTGCCTTGCTGACCGAGAGAGCACGCAACTCGGAGATCATCTGCGCGCGCAGCTCATCGGTTTGCTGGTCGGCATAGCCGATCAGCATCAGGTTGCTTCCGGTTTTGCCACTTTGCTGAAGGTAATGCTGAACGCGAAGCAAGTCGCGTTTGGCTTTGTTGTCCAGTTGGGTGCGGCCCTCGGCGAAACGCACGTTCACGGACAGACGCTTATATTGAGCGGTCAGGCGCTTGAAGCTTTCCGGCACGCTGGCATCATATTCTGGTTCGACGGCAAAGGGGTTCTGGGAGAAGAATCCTGACTGGGCCACGATGTCCTGGCCTGGCTGGCTCTGGGCGTATTCGATAAAAGCCTGTACCAGTGGCCCACCTGTGACACCGGGGGTGTAAAGGTACAGCCGTCGGGACAGCGGATAGTCTTCAGTCGCTACTGACATTTTGCTGGGCTTGAGAGCAGGCGCATTGCCGTCTGCTATTGCCAGCAATTTGCTGCTGCGCACAGAGGCGAATCCGGCAAAGCCGATGCCCGCGGGATCGCTACTGACATCGTCCGATAGCTGGTCGTTGGATTCATAGCGTCTGGCGCTGTCCGTCAGTATATATCGACCCGCGAGCACCAGTTCCTTGAAGGTGTCCCAGGTTCCAGAGCGCTCATCACGGGCGTAAATACCAATAGGCAGGTCGGGCCCACCCACCGCGGACCAGTTAGTGATCTCACCGGCAAAAATCCTGGCCAGGGTTTCTATATTGAGCTGCTCTAGCGGATTGGATGGATGAACCAGGATCGCCAGTCCGTCTATGGCAATCACATGCTCACTCTGCGCCCCGGTCATATCGGCACGGCTGACCATCGCGGCAACTTCGCTAGGCTTGATACGGCGTGATGCGGCCCAGATATCCGCTTGGTTGGCGGCCATAGAGATGAATCCGGTACTGGTGCCGTGGGCCGCCACCAGAACACTAAAAGGCTTCCCGTCTCGCGTGCCGCTGAGCACTGTTTCGTTTTGACTTCCGGTTGCCGTTGCAGTGATGGTCTCTGCCGAGCGTTGCTGCAGGAAACTGGTCACCAGCATGGGTGCGAGGGTAGCGCCAATAGTGTTGGACCCGTGAACTTCCAGGTCATGGGCAGTTGCCAGAAAAGGGGCAACTGCCAAGGTGAGGCATATGTGACTGAATAATCGGCGGCAAGCTATGTGCATCGATGGTCTCGTGGAGTCGGACAGGCAGGTATTAGTTGGCCAGAATGAGACTCAGAGATTTCATCTAGGTTACAGCGGTCTAAAACTGTCAGATGCGGCAGTCGTTTTAAGCTATTTGTAGCTCGACTCAGCCCTGATTGCTCGATACGGGAGCACTACAGGCCGCGCGTAATGGGGGTCACTTCTCCAATGACAGCGCTACATAGAGCTAAACCCCGTCCGGGCTGCCATGGTGACCGCTCCCGGCGACTGCCGTTAGAGCAGCTATCGAAACAACATTTTTGGCAAGGATTCACGACTGGTTTCGCCCCATCCCCACCACACTGAGCGGCCTGGCTCTGGGGAACGACAAGTTCAAGCGCGAAATAGAGACAGTGACCGGGCAATCAGCCAGTGAAGGGAAAAGAGGTTCCCCAGCAAAGGATCAGAAGAATTAATGTTCATCTGATTCCAATTAACCCACAACGGGCAGTCACCGTTTTCTGGACGTTTTGCGCGGCTGCAACTGATCCAGGGCGGTGGAATTATCCTTTGCCCAGTCGTAGATCATCTCGATGGGCTGAACCATGAGCTTGCCGAGTGGCGACAGGGCGTAGGTCACGGCGGGTGGGACAGTCTCCTCGACATGCCGCGCGACCAGCCCACTGGTTTCCAGCTCACGGAGTGTCTGAATCAGCATCTTCTTGGAGATGCCCGGCAAGGATCGGTGCAGTGATCCAGTGCGGGCTGCCCCATCATGGCGTGCATGAAGCGTATGAATAATCATGCTGGTCCACTTCGCGGAGAAAAGCTCGAGTACGCGTCTCGGTGCGCATTTTTCCAGCCATTTTTCTTCGTCTGATCCGGTCTGCATAGGGGGTAGTTACCATTTTGTGCCGACTAGGATCGGCGTTCGAGAGCGTTTAAGGTGGCCACCGAATGGCTTCACCTGGAGCGCCCATAGGCCGCACACCGTCACCGGCGTCGCTGTAGGTAATGCGATGAACATGGCGACCACACTGGCGGTGTACGCGGCTATCTGTCGCTTTACGGGTCGCCCCTTTCGCTTTCCCGGATCCCAAGTGCAATGGCAAAGCCTCACGGACATGACCGACGCCGCGCAACTCTCACGGCATATGCTTTGGGCCTCCACCACGCCAGACGCATCAAATGAGGCATTCAATGTGGTGAACGGAGACGTGTTTCGCTGGCAGTGGATGTGGGCGCGTATCGCGGAATGGTTCGGCATCGAGGCCGCGCCCTTCGACGGTACAATTATGCCCCTGGAGCAGCAGATGGCGGATGACGCGCAGATCTGGAAAAAGATGGTTGAGCAGTATGGTCTAGCCAAG
>Ga0307486_1000110_pt1 | contig 91979 bp, 72 predicted proteins | sample CBIW02metaG_FD_203663 | JGI IMG/M metagenome (GOLD analysis project Ga0307486, IMG submission 203663) | Sea-ice brine microbial communities from Beaufort Sea near Barrow, Alaska, United States - CBIW 0.2 | ecosystem: Environmental > Aquatic > Marine > Coastal | place: USA: Alaska | collected... | reverse complement strand
TCTTTCAAAGTGGCACAAAACGAACCGATATGGGCTCAACTAATAGCCAAAATTGGCACAATTTGAACCGAAATGCCTGGCACTAACCGACCGAAATCACTGGCACAATTCGATCCGATATATCCACAACTATCCTCAGGCTCGTTAAACGAAAAAAGCAGACTTTCTAATTCATACTAAACTGTAAATTTTAGCTTAGTTAAAAAATATAATTTCAAGTATTAAAAGGCTTAAAAAAGAAAAAAGCTGCCTGAAATTTCTTTCGGGCAGCTTTTAAAACTTATTATATACTATTATTTAGAATTTAAATCCGAAACCAAAAGAGAATCGGTATCCATCATCACTTCTAAAGAGGTTAAATGTTCCATTAATCGCTTCTGCACTATTTACCCAGAAGCCTACTCCGTAGCTATCATGCCATTGGTTACTATCTTCAAAATCATTCCAAACTCTACCTAAATCATAACCGGCAAACACCCCAATTTGTAAAGGTAAAAACTTTGTGGTGAATTGATCGAAACCATATCTAAGATCGGCTCCTGTCGCAAAGGCACTCTTTCCTGCAAAACGTTGTAAACGATAACCTCTAAGACCAGAATCGCCGCCTAAATGTGCTGCCTGGTAAAACTCATAATCGTTCCCTATATTTAAATGAGCCTGAGCTTTGGTTTTTAAAACCAGTTTTCTATTGGTGGTTAAGGCATTATAAAAGCCCCAGTAGGGTTTAAAATACCCATACATCTGGCTGGTTTCAGCAGTATTCATTTGTCCACCTAAATTAAGTTCAAACTTCATACCCCTGCTTGGGTTAAGGTTATTATCATAACTTTCGTAACGATATAAAGCATCTAAGCCTGCAAAATATTTCCTGTCAAAGAAACCTGGATCTTCTGTTTCAAAATCTTCAGTAATAAATCTTCCTTCAGTAGCTTCTACCTTGTTACCTTCAAAAGTAGCCATATACCTAAACATGCTACCAAAAGGCGTTTTGTTTTCAAAACCTGCTTTCAACCCAAACCGGCTAATTTTTACCCGGTTGTAATCAAAGTTTAGTTCATCATCAAAATTTGAGGTTTGATTTCCGTAGCCAAAAAAGTTTCTGGCAAAATTAGGACTGGCATAATTGGCGCCAACTTTCAGATTATAATTTCCTAGGATATGGGCAAATTCACCTTCGTAGTAAAGATCAAAACCATTTGTCGCAAAATAATACCCACCTCCAAAAGTATGCTGAGCCGTGAAAGGATTACGTTTAAACCCATTAATGGTATTTACCACTTCAAGGCCTACTTTAACACCATCATCTGGGTTAAACCCAAGTCCCGGTAATATCGCTCCTGTTGTGAAGGTCTTCTTATCCTTATCGTAGGTATTAATTTCATAATCGTCTCTAAACCTAAATTTTGCTCCACCATCTTCTTTAACGGTGTTTGGTTTAGATTTATGATCGTAGATCTTAAGTCGGTTATTATTTTTAATGGTATAAATATCATTATTCTGGCCACCAATAATTCTTAAATAGATATAATTATCGCCTTCGCCTTCTACCAAAATCTCATCGTCATCATCCAGGGCATATAACCAAATTTCATCGGTTTCTTCTTTATGATAAGTTTTATCACTTAACACATCTGCTCTTTCCCCGTTTTTATTTCTACTAATCTTAATCCTTGTCTTCCCGTCTTTCATTCGGGTAACATCTACAAAATCATCTTTATCTGTTGCAGTTACAATAGCAAGATCTGCAAAGTGATCGTAATATCTCATTGCGATATCTACAATATTATCCCTTCTTGCTTTAACCTTTTGTATTAACTCCCTGGTAGTATCATCATAGGTTTCAGATGGAAGTTTTTTGAAAGCTTCTTCAATAACCGCATCGGTAATATTTTCCTGAATGAATTCAGCTTGCTCCTTCCAGGTTTCTTTTCCCACATTTTGGAGAAGGGAACGATCTAATCCAGTTGCTGAAACATTAAACCATTCCACATTATTAATGTCTTCGCCATAAACTGCAAACTGAGAGGCAAAACCGGTTAAAGCTCTTAAAGTTCCAAAAAAAGCACCATCAAAATTTGAAAATACCTGATCCCTATCTCTTGGAATTGGTTTAAAAACACGGTTTCCTTCATCATCTTCAATTTCTGCCCAACGCCATTGATCCTGGTGTCTATCCCAATCTCCGATAAGCATATCAAAAATTCTGGCCTTTACATAAGCAGGTTCGTCTAAAGAATATTTCTCATCCCGGCGTAAACGATCAAACATTCCAGCAGTACTTTGAATATCGTGATTAGGAGAACCAAAACTTTCTGCCCCCAACCAGTGATCTTCCGGTCTTTCTTCTATCATATAAATTGCATCGCCATGCTCATCATTATACTTCCCTAATTTGGGTTGCTTAGGTAAATAATAGATTTCAGGATTGGTATGGTAAACCCCAACTGCATCAGCCATAGTTGGAATAGCTAAAAATGCATACGGATGCGCTGCCGTATAAAAATCGGAAATAATATCCTCAGCTACTGTATTCTCTAATTGGGTCTCTATGGGAGTATCTTTGAAAGCAACTGTTTGTAAAAACTGGACAGCTTTCTTTTCAAGTCTCCTAAAGTTATACTCGCGATCCATGCTGTCTTTCATCCTAACAGAAATGGTTTGGTGGCCACCACCAGCACGCATTGGAGTTAATCCACCATACAAAGTATCCAGGTCTGCGATCTTCACAGTGATATCTGTACCGTAAAGTTCACGGTATCGCTGCCCCCAAACACTTCTATGTACCAATCCTTTATCGGTTTCATCCTTTGGGTAAATGGAGGTGGTAATTGTTTCATCAAATTCCTTCGGAAATTCGGAAACATCAAATTCTTTAGGTGCCTCAAAAATTTCTTTCTGAAATAATAGCTTAGGTTTATTGTTTTCATTTCCATAAAAACTCGCCCAGGAAGAACCATCCTTAAACACGTCGTAAACTACAAATCCCTGTTCAGGATAGGCAAAAACACCATCATTACTTAAGGTAGCATAAGTTGCTTTTGAAGTAGCTCCTGAAACAATTTGTTTAATATTTCCATGTTCTATATACTGTAAGGAGTGTTCATGACCACTTACAAAGATTAATCGGTCTGATTGCTGGCCTAAAGTTTCAAGACGCTTTACCATAGATTTATAACGCTCATTTTGCGCATCCTGGATAGAAACTCCTCCGGTTGTTCTTATTAGTGTAGCTAAAGAACCTAAAATTGGTACAGGAACTTTCTTTTGTGTAGGATAGATATGTCGGTTAAAATTGTACTGCCCACCGTGAATTCCATTCGTAAATAATGGATGATGCAGGGCCACTATAATTGTTTTGTTCTGGCTTTTTTTAAATTCAGTTTCCACCTCGAGAAACATAGCCTCACGGGTTTTAATTTCGGCGCAGTCGTCATTTATAGTAGGGCTTTTATCCCAATCTTCAAGATACCATTGGGAGTCTATAACTATCAATGTGATTTCTTCTCCGATATCCATAATTTCCAATCCGCAACCTGTTTTTGGACTCCAAATAAGGTCTTCTCCAAATTTTTCCTTTAAATATTCTTCTTCCCTCTCCAACCCATCAATACGCTCGTTGTACCAATCATGATTACCGGGAATAAAAAGAACATTGCCGTCATAATTTTCAATCGCGTCCAACTGTGCATCTATTCTATATTCAGCCGCTTCTCTATCTGGCGAATCTTTATCTGGCATTCCATCGGGATAAATATTATCTCCAAGAAAAATGGTATAGTTATCAGCTTCTTTGACTGAATCCAAGTAGCTTTTAAAAGCTATAAGTCCTTCGGAGCTTCCGCCTATAGGCGAATAACCGCCGTCACCTAATAAATAAAAGGATTTTTCAATTTCTTTATCTGTAGGATATCCAAAATTAGAAGTAGGTTCACCTTCGCGGTATTTAGGGTCTGATGAGACACACGAAAAAATCACTAACAGGGCGGCTAGTGATATAAAGATGTTAGTTTTTTTCATAAGGGGTATTGAACATTTTTTGTACTTTGGCTAAACAAAAACAAGCTGAAAATTATGAATAATCTCATTGAGAAAGTAGATGATTTTGTTTTAAATCTTTTTAAGGAAAAATTACCGAACACGTATATATACCATAATTACAAGCATACAGAACGGGTGGTTAAAAGTACTAAAGAATTAACAGCCAATTCTGAAATTAATGTTAAACAAGAAGAAGCGCTATTGCTTGCGGCCTGGTTGCACGACACGGGATACACGAAAACCTTTAAAGGGCACGAAGAAGAAAGCATGAAAATTGCCAAAGACTTTTTGGAACAAAACAATGCCACCCCAGAATTAATTAAAGATGTATTAAATAATATTGAAGCGACAAAGTTTGATTCTAAACCCAGAAGCCTTTCTGAAAAAATAATAAAGGACGCCGACTCTTCCCATTTTGCAAAAGAATATTTTGAAGAAATCAGCGAACTTTTACGGCAGGAACTGGAGCTTCAAAATATCAGGAATTTTACTACAGGAGAGTGGTTACAGGAGAATATAAGGGTGTTTACCGAAAAACATCAATTTTATACCGATTATGCGGTTAAAGAATGGGCTCCTAAAAAAGAAGAAAACCTGCTCGAACTTATTGCAAGCAAGAATAAGCAAGAAAAAAAGCTAAAGAAAGAGGAAGCTAAAGCCCGCATGAAAGCGCGGTATAAAAACGATAATCCTGAAAGAAGTATTCAAACGCTTTTTAGGGTAACGCTTAGAAACCACATAAAATTAAGTGATATTGCAGATACCAAAGCCAACATTTTGCTCTCGGTAAATGCGATAATCATTTCTTTGGCGCTGGCGAATATGATTCCAAAATTAGATGCGGCCAGCAATAAGCATTTATTAATTCCCACGCTCATACTTATCTTATTTAGTGTAGCTTCAATTATTCTTTCGGTATTGTCTACCCGGCCGCAAGTCACGAGTGGTGAATTCACCAAGGAGCAGGTAAAAAACCGGGAAGTAAATCTACTTTTCTTTGGGAATAGTCATAAAATGCCTTTTGAGCAGTTTAAATGGGGAATGAAAGAGATTATTAAAGATAAAGACTACGTCTACGAATCTTTAATGTTAGACCTTCACCTGCTTGGTAAAGTTTTACATAGAAAATATAAAATTCTAAGAATTACTTATACAGTGTTTATGATAGGAATTATAGTTTCGGTAATTGCTTTTGTAGGCGCTTTTTACCTAATGTAATTCTTCCATTAGATTTTCATAAGTAATAGTTCTATCGGGTTCATTGCTATTTGGGGTGTATAGGATATTTACTCTTATAGCTTTTAATCCTACCACGCCCTGAACATCCTCAAGATCAACCAATTCTAATTCGTCACCGAGATAGCTCTTGGTTTGCAGATATTTAATATATCTTAAATACTCTTTTTCATCTTCGCGCTGACTATAAACTATGGCTATTTTACCCTTTTGGGTAACACGCTCCTCAGTTCCTTTAATAAAAGATTTATCTATACGCTTTTTAATAATTTCATAGCGCGCGTTGTATGTACCATCTACATCAAATTTCTTTTCGTCCATTCTATATCTAATAGACATCGTAGAATTATAAACCAGGATTAAGGAAGCGGCATCAAGCTTAATAGGCGTATTTTGCTGTAATTGATAGAATTTGTTTTCCATCTCGCACATAGTGCTTAATTGCCATAATCTTAAATTATATAGATAAACCTTATTAAAAGGTCTATCTTCAACCATAGAAGGACCTATGTAAATATTGTGGTCTACACCATCGGTTTTGTAACGTTCAAAATAATGCGGATAGATCTTTTGTGCATCAATTTGTTTTCTGTCCAGAAAACGAGACATCGTGCGATTAATTTGCTGCACGGTTTCATCATATTTTTTACGATGATTATAAATTATTCCGGTTTCAGGATTAAGATGATCTTGATAATCTTTTACCAGTTCTTTTAATTCTGAAGATTGCTTGCTTAAATGACTCATTATAGGATTTACCTCCTTTTGAAGCAAATTAAAAACCTTCTGTTCACTGGAAGCATTCAGGCTGCTTTCCAAATCATCCATAAAATCGGAAATTCGAAATTTTACCTGCTCGTATATTGGAAGCTCTTCCAACTCATAAGCCTTATCAATTATAGATTGAATGTCTTTTAACTGATGAATTAAATCTTTCTGAATAGCTTCATTTCTAGCATCTGAAGAAGCCACAACGTCAATTTGCCCATAAAGCGGATAAATATCCTTAAAAACAATATCCTTAAAAGATGCAAGCCCATCTTCATCATAATCCCGAATATATTTTTTAGCTTCTTTTTCAAAAACCCACAAAACACTAGGGTGTATTGAAGTACACTCATTTTGGATCACGGCCTTCACCCTATTTTCAAAATCACTGCGGTTTCTATCTACAGCAGTAGCGATATAGGGCAAAATTTCATCTAATTTAATCGTATTAATACTGTTAAGTTGATTTTTTTTCCTGGCTACCAACTCTAAAATCCCAAGTAAACGATTGTTTTTTACAACCGGCGCCAAAATGCAACTTTTCACGCCACTCTCCTGCAGACGCCTGGAAAGGATATTATTTTTGGTTTTTTTCGCGTACTCTTCAACATTGGCTATACTAAAAAAACTGTGCTCTTTAAAGATATTATTAAAACCCTTCTCACAAACACCTTTCTTACATTCACTCACCAATTCTTCATTGAGAATATAGCTATTAGCCTCTCTGTATTCCATCTTTTCAAACATCTCATCCTCTGGATTATAAACCGTGAAGCCAACCCTTAGATCGGGGATTTTATAAATAGATCTAAAAATCTCTTCCAGCTTTAGAAGTTCATCTTTCTCTGAAGATTTCTCAAAAAGCAAGGCTGTTTTTAATTCTGATATAGCATCATCCATGGTTACATCGGTAAGGTTTACAATAGTAAATCCTTTAAACACCCAACTTTGCGGCGGAAATTTTTCTTTCCACAGATCAATATCTTCAACGTTTTGTAATAATTCGTCTACATCATCATCGGTGATTTTTTTCGCTTTGTCCTTCGGGAAAATATCAATAAAATCACCGTTTAAAGCAATACGATAACGCCTGAGTATACCTTGTTCATCTGGGATATCAAAATATAAAGGTCTGGAGTAATCTATATTATAACCGTAATAATCATTGAGGATATTAATGCATTCCTGCACGTAAATGGTCTTATTATCCAGGTTCCTTATTTCAAGCTCAAAATCTTCTGGAGTAGCCTCCATTATTTTTTTTAAACGCTTAGACCTGTTAAATAAGAAATTTTGAAAGGGTACAGACGCAGCTTTTATTTCGTTGTTACTAAGCACACTGGGAAAAAGATCGTCCAGCAACACCCTTACCGGTTGTTTGTATTTTTTAAGTTCACTAAAATCTTTAATCCCTTCGGTTAAGGCGGGAAAAGACTTTATATGCTCAAGAATGCTTTCAATATAATTTTTGGCAATTTCGTTTTCTTCGTGCTTTAGTTGCTCCTTATACTGTTGAACAACTTTATGAAAACTAATTTGGATCTCAAAAGGTAAATCTTCTTTTTGTTCTTTCATAAATAGGTAATATCTGTTAAAATTACATATTCCGCAAGGCTTACAAATTTACACAGTTTAAATTAACAATTTTTTATAAAATAACGAGTGTATTGCGGTGGCAGATGCTTATTTTTGCCTTAAACAAAATAATTTTTATGCGTAAAATAATAGTTATGCTTGCTGTTGCAGCAGCGTTCACCTCCTGCCAGGATGATAAAGGATATTTTATCTCCGGAAATGCTCCCGAAATGGAAGACGGCCAAATGGTATATATCTCTGAAATTGACGAAAATACCAACCGTCCTAACCGAATTGATTCTACCACAATTAAAGACGGTAGTTTTGAACTTGATCTTGAAGACCCTGAAACCCCAAATTTAAGTTTTCTTGAATTTGAAGGTGCCCAGGGAAATGTGATTTTTATTTCTGAAAATGAAAAAATAAATTTCAAGGTTTACAAAGATAGCTTGCGTGCTTCGGAAGTAACTGGTGGAAAAGAAAATCGTTTATTATATGATTATTTAGCCCACCTAGAGAAGGTGAATGAAAAAGTGATGGAAGGTCGTACCGCAATGCGTTCTGCTTTCCAGGAACAGGATAGTACTGAACTTACCTCACTACAGGACACTGAAAAGGAAATTTTAGATAATGACAAAGTCTTTAAGAAAAAGATCGTTAAAGAAAATCCAGATTCTTTTGTCGCTATCATGGTAATAAGCGATATGCTTAGAATGAAATCTTATCCGGTAAACGAAATCAAGGAAATGTTTGACGGACTTTCAGAAGACGTTAAAAACACGGCTATTGGAAAACAGATTGCAGAAAATCTTGAAAAAGAGAACAAGGTAGCCGTAGGTAGCAAAGCTCCTAATTTTACAGCTCCTACTCCAGAAGGCGACGAACTTGCCTTAAAAGATGCAATGGGAAAAGTAACAGTTATCGATTTTTGGGCGGCCTGGTGTAAACCTTGTCGTGTTGAAAATCCAAATTTGGTAAGAACCTATAACAAATACAAAGACGATGGTTTGAGTATTATTGGTGTTTCTTTAGACCGTCCCGGACAAAAAGACCGCTGGCTAAAAGCTATTGAAGAAGATGGTTTACCATGGCACCAGGTTTCTAACCTTAAATTCTGGCAGGATCCCGTTGCGCAACTTTATGGAATTAAAGCCATCCCTGCCGCTTTTATTCTGGATGAAAAAGGAACAATTGTAGCCCGTGACCTTAGAGGCGACGCTTTGGATAATAAAATTGGGGAATTGCTTAGTAAAGGTTAGTTCTTTAAACTTTATAATTATGCAAAAGGTCTAAAAAGTCCGAAGGGAAGTCATCCTGAATTTATTTTCAAGATCTAAGATAATAGAAATTCAAAAATGTTAGAAACTGAAACAAGCCCGCCTGAACGCACGGGCAGGTTCAGTTTGACGAAGCCATGACTTACTTTTTAGACCTTTTTATCTACCCCTCAACTTATTCCATAAGTAGTTGAAACGCAACACTTACCTCTATACTAACTTCCATTTCCCCGGGTGCTATCGTCTCTTGATTCGAAGCCTGATCTGATGAAGCTTTCATCTCCATGGCACGATATACCGGCTGATAATTATTACCAGATCCTTCGCTGATCATAAAAGCTTTCCCTACAGTTTGCCCTAAAGGTTCAGCTAAAGCTTCAGCTTTTTCCTTCGCATTTAAAACAGCTTTTTTTCTGGCTTCAGCTTTATGCTTTTCAATATTAGAAGATTCAAATTCGATTCCGTTTATTCCGTTAAGGCCATTTTCAAGCAAGCCTTTCATAATCGTTTCGTATTTACGGATATCCTCAAGCGTAATGGAAATAGCCTGGTTGGCTACATAAGTATAGGTTTTATCATTGTAATTATATCGTTTGTTCAAATTGATATAATTGGTGTTTATATTTTTTTCAGCTATACCTTCAGATTTTAAATATTTAATCACTTTATCGACTACCTCATCATTTTGTGATTTCACAGCGGTAGCGCTCTGGCCTTCGTGTTCAATTTGAGATTTAATAGTCACCTTATCTGGAGTAACTTTTACAACTCCTTTTCCTGTTACGTGAATTCCGTGATTATTGGTTGTGTTTTGCGCCTGCATTCCGAAACCGGTAACAATAGCGATAAGTAAAATTATTTTTTTCATGGTTTTAGTTTTAAAGCATCTTGAAAAGCAATAAACAAGAAGAATACCAAATTAGATTTTTCCCATTTTTTGGAGAATAAATAAAACAACAATGGGAAGTGCCAGCAAAATTACCATAAGCAGATGCTCTTCAAAAACCCAGCTAGCAAGTAAAAGTGTTAATAAATATCCGCCAACTGCGCCGCCGAAATGGGCATCGTGACCTATATTTCCTAATTGACGTTTCATCCCGTAAATGGTATAGAATAGATATCCTATCCCAAAAATATAAGCAGGTATAGGAATAATAAAAAATAAGCCAAGCATCATATCTGGTCTCAGTAAAATCGCAGAATAAAGTACGCCCATCACAGCTCCACTTGCTCCTACAGCCGTATAATGCATATCCTTTTTATGGAAGAAATAAGACAACAAATTTCCTAAAACCAAACTGGCGAGGTAAACTAAAATAAAGCCGATAGTTCCCAGAAAATAGATCACAGAATTGGCGAAGAAGTAAAGCGTAAGCATATTTACCAAAAGGTGGGTGGTATTCACATGCAAGAATCCCGAAGTAAGGATTTGATATTTTGCACCCCGGTTTATATCGGCGATATTAAATTTATATTTCTGAAAAAAAGAATCGTCTTTAAATCCTTTGAATGAAACCAATACGTTTACACCAATAATTATAAGGGTAACCAGGTTTAATTCTCCCATAGCTGCTTTAATTTAGTGCCAAATATACCATATATTTGCCGAAAATTATTTTATGCAGGCTGTAGTTTTTTGGTTGATTTATCCGCTGCTTTGGCTTATTTCCGTCCTTCCATTTCCTCTTTTTTACCGCGTTTCAGATGTGGTTTATTTTATTGTATATCATTTGTTTGGTTATAGAAAAAAAACAGTTACAGATAATCTGAAACTTGTTTTTCACGAAAAGTCTTCCGATGAAATTATTAAGATCAGGAAGAAGTTTTATTCCCATATGTGTGATATGTTCCTGGAAATGATAAAAAGCATTTCTATTTCTGAAGAAGAATTAAAGAAACGTTTTGTTTATACCAATATTGAAGAAATAAGACGCATAGAAAAACTGGACAAAAGCATTATGCTTATGTGCGGGCATTATGCCAGTTTTGAATGGCTTTTTGCCCTGCAATTGCACGAACTAAAACATAGTGCATTTGGGATTTACAAGAAAATTCAAAATCCCGGGTTTGATAAATTGATCAATGATATTAGGGAGCGATTTGGCGCGGAACTTATTCAAAATTCTAAAGCCAATATGCGTATTACCCGTAATGAAAATGCTGGCGTGCGTGGAGCTTATGCAATGGTAGCCGACCAGTCTCCCAAAACAGCCAGCTATAAGTTTTGGACCGATTTTATGGGTGAAAAAGTTCCTTTCTATACAGGTTCAGAAAGGATTGCCAAAGAGTTTGATATGGTGGTACTTTATCTGCACGTAGAAAAAGTAAAAAGAGGCCATTATAAGGCCTCTTTAATTAATATTTCTGATAATCCTGCTGAAACTGAAAACAATCAAATCACCTTAGATTATATTCAGCATTTAGAAAAACAGATTCGCGAAAAACCAGAGTTTTACCTCTGGACACATAAACGCTGGAAACATCTTGGAAAAGAAATTCCCAAAAATGCTGTAGTACGCTAGCCTACTATCTTTTCAATTTCCTTAATCATATCCTGAGCAAGATTATCGGCCTTCTCCTGACTCTTTGCTTCGGTATAGATCCTGATAATAGGCTCGGTATTCGATTTTCTTAAATGCACCCAGTTTTCAGGGAAATCTATTTTCACTCCGTCTACGGTTGAGATCTCTTTATTTTTATACTTCTCCTCCATAGCTTTTAAAATTTCGTCAACATCAATTTCGGGAGTTAACTGGATTTTATTTTTGCTCATATAATAAGCTGTATATTCTTTTCGTAATTCAGAAACGCTAATATTTTTTTCGGCTAAATGCGTTAAAAATAATCCAACCCCAACCAGGCTGTCACGCCCGTAATGAGATTCTGGATAAATAATTCCGCCGTTTCCTTCCCCACCAATTACCGCATTAGAATCTTTCATTAGTTGAACTACATTAACCTCACCTACCGCACTGGCTTTGTATTCCCCGCCGTGCTTTTTAGTAACATCACTAAGCGCCCTTGAGGACGATAAATTACTTACAGTATTTCCGGGAGTTTTAGATAGTACATAATCGGCACAGGCCACAAGGGTATACTCTTCCCCAAACATTTCCCCGTTTTCATCAATAAAAGCAAGTCGGTCTACATCTGGATCTACCACAATTCCAAAATCGGCTTTTTCCTTTTTTACCAGTTCGCAAATATCGGTAAGGTGTTCTTTTAAAGGTTCTGGATTATGTGGAAAGTGACCGTTAGGCTCACAATAAAGCTCAACTACATCAACGCCCATTTTTTTCAGAAGATCAGGAATTACAATTCCGCCTGTAGAATTCACACCATCTACCACAACTTTAAAACCGGCTTTTTTTATCTTTTCAACATCCACAAGTTTAAGTTTTAAAACCTCTTCTATGTGAATGTCCATATAATTATCTATCCTGGTAATTGTCCCAAGATCATCAACTTCAGAGAAATTAAAATTATCCTGCTCGGCATATTCAAGAATTTTTGCTCCCTCTGCTCCATCGAGAAATTCTCCTTTACTATTTAATAATTTAAGAGCATTCCATTGTTTTGGATTGTGGCTGGCAGTCAAGATAATTCCACCATCTGCATTTTCCAAAGGCACCGCAATTTCTACTGTTGGCGTGGTAGAAAGATCTATATCAATGACATCAATCCCCAAACCGGTTAAGGTATTCATTGTTAAATCCTGAACCATTTTTCCGGAAATCCGGGCGTCCCGACCTACAACTACTTTTAACTTCTTATTCTCTGAATTATTTTTTAGCCAGGTTCCGTAGGCTGCGGCAAATTTTACCGTATCTATTGGCGTAAGGTTATCCCCCGTTTTTCCACCAATAGTACCACGTATCCCTGAAATTGATTTTATTAAACTCATAAGTTTATTTTATAATGAATAAATCGGTCTTTAAAACTAAAATTTTAACAAATATACAAGGAGGAGTCAGGTAGCGCCAAAACTTAACAAAAATTAAACAGGAAGCTACCGGATTTAAGTAACTTTAAAATATGAATTTCTTAGCACACATATACCTTTCGGGCGATAATGAAGAATTAAAAATCGGTAATTTTATCGCAGATTCGGTTAAAGGAAAACAGTATTTGGAATACCCGGGGGAAATTCAAAAAGGAATTGTGCTGCACCGGGCTATTGATACTTTTACTGACACTCACCCTATTGTGAGTAAAAGTGTACATCGTCTATTTGACCGTTATGGCCACTATAGTCGGGTTATTGTAGATATTTTATATGATCATTTTCTCGCTGCGAACTGGACAGAATATTGCAAAACCCCTTTGATAGAATATACTGAGAATTTCTATAAACTCCTTCAGGATAATTTTGAAGTATTACCTAAAACAGTTCAAAATTTTCTTCCATATATGATTGCTGACAACTGGCTTTATAATTACAGAAAAATAGACGGAATAGAGAAAATCCTTTTTCAAATGAACCGAAGAATCAAATACCGCGCTAAAATGCATTTAGCCGTTGAAGAATTACGTGAGTTTTATGACGAATTTGAAAATGAATTTAGGATGTTTTTTGATGAACTAAGGTCTTATGTTAAATCTGAAATGCGGGTATAAAAAAAGAAGAGCCCAAATTGGGCTCTTCATGTTAAATTTATGAGTAATGACGACGAAAATATATGATCAGATTTTTTTGGTGTTATTTTCCCCAATAATGTGGAGTTTAGGTCAACATATCCCATAAAAAACCCGGACAAAATTGCCCGGGTTTTTACTATTTAATTATGTTTTCTTACACAAAAAACCAATAACCATATTTAAGTTCTACTTCTTTCCAGCCCCACTTTGAATTATAATACCATCTATCATAATTTCTAAGGACCGTTAATCCATTAAGCGTATAGTATTCACCATTTATATACGTAGCCTCGGCACCGTCATCAGGATACATACTTTTAATTCCAGCAATATCTCCAGAAGAAAGTGCTGAACGTTGAACCTGGTATGTACTGCCATTAGTTTTGGTTATTGTAGGATCCCCATTCTTAGAAAAGGAATAGGCCCCATACATCATAATGGATCCAAAATCTAAACTTGTAGTATATTCATCTCCGTCAAAACCACTTGTTTCGTAGGTGTGAAAATTATGTTCGGTTCCTTTAGTAACATTATCCAGGTGCACTGAAATGTAATTATTTCTATCTACTCTACTCTGTTCGTGCCATAAGCCTACCGCGTGACCTATCTCGTGGATGGTATTTCCCGTACTGCAGTATTCAGATAAGGTGATATTTTGTCTTCCTCCAATCATCCCTACATACGAGGAACAACCAGACCCGGATGTAAAATAAATATAATTAGACTGTCCAGATCTTTCTACAAATTTTAATGGAGTGTTATTCTCCCAGTGCTTTATCGCGTCATACACCCTGTTCTTATCAGAGAGACTGGAGTTAATAGCGTAATAAACAGTATTATTAGGCCACATACCTTTTGTTTTCCCAGTACTCTTCTCTTGTGGAATAGCTTCCTTGTTCTTATAAATAATGGATTGTGGGGATTTGCTGGTTTCACTGGCAGGGATCATAATGTCGCCTTGATAAACATAGTCTCCATTATGAGCTTCAACAGGCATCTTTTGACCTGCGTAATAAATCTCTGAGACGGGGCCTGTTTGGTCAGGATAGGCTACTTCGGTCTGTTGCTCCGAAATTTCCTCAGGCTTTAATTGCGATTCTGATTCAACATTTTCTGAAATTGGATCTTTACTACATGCCAGAATAGCTAAAACAGGTAGTAACAAAAATTTGCTTTTTTTCATAAGTAGGGTTTTACCTTTTAGATTAAATTATTACAATTTTTCATTCCAGAATTACAAAGGTCATTCCAAAAATTTCACTTTCTTTTATCATAAAATTTTAATAGTCAGATTCCTACAAAGATTACGGTTTTTTAATTTTCAAAAAGATTTGGGCAATTTTTAAAACTAAAACAAACAATATTCCATATTTTCTTTAAAGGTTATATTTACTACTATTTCAGAAAGTTTTTAAATTAAAAATGATCTGTAACTTCTCGGAAACTTATGGCCAACATAAGATCTTATTTTTGATTTGTTAAATTTTTTAACAAAAAAAGCTGTGCGAAATTTTCGCACAGCCTGCTTTGTAAGCATCAAGGCTGATGATTACAAAAACCCAGTGAATTAGTCACCCCCCGGTTATAATTTTACTGGGTTATCTTCAATACGATTTGTCGATCTTATCTTGAACAAACATTCCCTGACAAACGCACAAATACACTTCCTGAAAAATCTTCCCCGATAGATTCATCAATATCAGCATCATCAGGATTTTCAGGTGCTGTTAAATTATAATCGTATACACATGTAATTGCTCCGTTCAATTCATCTGTGATTTCTAACCTATAGTCCCTGAGATAAAACTCGGCATTTGTATTTATTAATAGTATGTCTCCATCAACGTTGAATGAAACTAAACCTAATGCCACAGCTTGATTATCACCAATAAAAATTGGAATGGGATCCGAATTTGATATTTCTATCCACTCATCAAGATTATCTACATCGGTACCTGCAATATAAACCCTTTCACAATCCCCAGATGAAGGTATAGAAGGACATTCTACAACTTGCTCACCACAAAGTGGATCTGGATTTCTTACACATCCTTCCACTTCATCTACATTTAATATTCCATCACCATCAATATCTGGATCACAAACGTCACCAATACCATCGTTATCTAAATCTGCCTGATTAGTATTTTCTACAGCTGGACAGTTATCTTCTCCGTTAGGTATTGTATCCCCATCACAATCTTCATTTGGATTTTGAGGATCACATTCTCCATTACCATTTCCAGGATCCTCATCCGAATCACAATTGAAGAATATGTGTTCATAATCTACGGTTCCATCATCATTTAAATGACCAGAAATATCATCCCAGGAAAGGTCCACTTCCAATGGATCTACCCCTACTGGATCAGGATAATTTCCTTCCCAATTAAGTAGCGTGGCTGTTAAACGTATATAAGGTGTAGCACTGCCTTCTTCATACTGTGGAGCAGGAATAAAAAAGCAAAATGGATCAGCGTAGTAATCTTCGGTATCTTCATCGTAACCTGTTACAGGAAGATTAGAAGTTTCATGTAGTACCATATCTTCAGCTCCTTCTCTAATATAAGTTACTTCTAAACTATAGTTTGCGGTAAAGTGACGCCCAGCATCATTACAGTAATTAGCAAAAACACATAGCTCGTAAATCACTTCTGGAATTAAATCAAAAAATTGATAGCCATATAAATTCACGTCGCGATCATCAAAACATAATACTTCTACGTCTACATATTTTTTAGAACCGGCTCGAATTGTAAAATCAAATGGTAATCCCTGGCTTACAAAGTTACCATATTGGCTTGCGGTTGTTGGTGTAGCCCAAATTAAAGTAGAGCCCGCATCCTCCGGATCTCCATCGTATACCAAAAAGGAGGTTAAAGAGACTGTTGCTGTATTAGATTCGCTGTTAGCAACTGGTATTTTTAAACCTTCATCATAATCGGTATAATAATTTCCGTCATCTTCCATAATAGGAACATTTATTTCTATAGTCCCTTCTAAGTCAGTGCCCATATTATGGGTAAGTTCAACATGAGCATAAGCCGGTGCATCTGAAGAACATTCAGGAAGACTTTGTTTTATAGCAACTCTGTTTACCATATCATTCAGGCTAGCGCCTAAACTAAGTTCAGCAAAATTTTCAGAAGCTGGGTCATCTATTAGACTATTGTCCTCCTTGGTACAGGAAGAAAATAAGAGTGAGAACACTGCAATAAATGCCATATATCTTTTTAATACTTTCATAATTAAGGTTTTTTGGTTTAAATATTTAGAATGGTTTTTTAAAACTACCAGGAGGTTAAAACCCCTGGTAGAGTAAAATTTTTAGTAACAAGCTACAGCGTGAACAATAATATAGAAGTCATCACTATAGTCTCTTTCCCAGGTATAAGTCAAAGTGCCTGCACTAACCTCATCATTAAGGTTATATTGACCAGGTGCAAAAACATCATTTCCTGATGGTACAGCTTCACTTAGATTAATATGAAGTTCATTTAAGCTTACTCCAGGTTCGAGTGTGATTTCCAATGTGATATCATCATCATCCACCGAGATTTCAGCAGTAGCTATATGTTCCCCTTTAGAGGTATCGTTTTGGCCTGCTCCAGCCCAAATATCAAATGTTTTACTAGCTCCATCTACACTGGTTTGGTAGTGCTCTGCCCAGCCCCAACGATTAGAATTTGCGAGGGTCTTAAGCTCTGTGTCACCTTCCATATAAGCGGTTTCACAGTAATCACCTCCCGGTACAGGACATCCATTATTAGATTCTGGACCAGCCTGGTAAGGACACTCATCTATACAATCATTAAGTCCGTCTCCATCTGCGTCTCCAGTACAGTCGTCAATAGGACAGCCACCATCTAAAGGATCACCGAAATCTTCAGGACAGGCATCACATCCATCTGGAACACCATCTCCATCCATGTCTTCTCTATCATCGTAACCAGGACATATATCCTCTACATCAGGCACACAATCACCATCGGTATCTTCCTCGGTTATTGGGCAATCCTGTGTTGGGTCATCTCCACAGTTAAAGAAAATATGCTCGTAATCTATAGTGTCATCATCACTGAAATATGATTGAACATCGTTCCAGCTTAATTCAATAACCTCAGAATAATTACCTACAGGATCTCCGTAGTTGTCATCCCATGCAGTTAAAGTAACGGTAACACGTAAATAAATATCGCTATCAGTCTCATCATACATAGGAGCAGGAATAGCTAAACATAATGGATCTGCATACCACTCACCTGAATCATCATCTTCAGTATTTCCGGTTACGGGAGATTCACCATCATATAAGTTAATAACCTCATCACCTAATAGGTAGTCAATATCTAAATTGTAATTTCCTGTGTAATGTCTACCGTTATCGGTACAATAGTTCACAAACACACAGAATTCATAAAGCTCTACTGGAATTAGGTCGAAGAATTGGTAACCGTATAAGTTAACATCCCTGTCATCAAAGCAAAGTACTTCAACGGATACATATTTTTTTGAGCCTGCACGAAGATCAAATACGATTGGTAATGGATCGTTCACGAAATTTTCATAATCGCTACCTTCTTTGGGAGCTACCCAAATTGGCATCACTTCAGCCCCTGGCTCTTCTGCATAGACCAGAAAATCTGTTAAGCTAACTTCAGTTGTGGTTTCTCCATCTGGAATTGGAATAGCAAGCTCCTCATCATAATCTGTAAAAAACCCAGATTCATCACTCAAAATAGGAACCACTACATCTACACTACCCATTTCATGGGTTAACATAATTCGGGCGTAAGCAGGCGCATCATCCGAACAGGCAGGGATATCTCCCTGAGCCTGGCGGTTTAAAAAATCATTTAATAGTGGTCCTAATTCAATTACCGCCATATTTTCACCCAGTTCTTCTTTTCCTACGGGTTCATCTTGGGAACACGAGGTAAATAGAAAGAAAATGAGGGCCAAAGAGGCCATTAAAAATTTAATTGTTTTTTTCATAATTTATGTTTTCAAAAAAGTAAGGTGTCCCATAATGGGACACCTTTTTTTAATTATTTAATAGCTTTCATACTCTCCACAAGAGATTATTGAACCATCTGCATCGTCGTGTAAATTAACAGTTCGGTCAGCCAGGATACCCAGTGTGGATATATCTTCTCCTGTTAAAGTCCAGGTTCTTGTGTAGTAAAGTTCTCCTTCAGCATCAGACTGAGGATAGGTACCATCCATTAGATTAAGCGGCCAAACAACTCCTCCAGCATTATCGCAATCTGCATTCTCATGGATATGTTGTGGTGTTTTGGCGTTAGCATCCATAAAAGGTACCCAGGTTTTAGCGGTTAATTCATTTCCTATTAAAGTCAGGTAAGCAAACCCAAAAGCATCTGTATCACCTACTTCATATAAACAGGCTTTATACCTTTTTGTTGTTACTGTAGGATCAGAGAAAGGCGGAGGGTTATCGTCACCACAGCCATAGCTAAAGTGGTAATAATCCATAGCTCCTGTTTCTTCATTGTAGAACATTTTGATTTCATCATCAGTAATTGAGCCTGAAAGAATTATTTCACCTGCATTATCAGTTTCATACTCATCAGTATTTTCAATACTAATTTCAAAATAGTAAGTATCTATACCCTCAGTGTCAGGAAGGAAGAAACATAAAGGATCAGAATAGTAATCACCGGTTCCTTCATCCATATCTACATCATTCCACTCATCAGTATATAGCTGGTCTCCAGTATTATCATCTCCTGACCATACGTTTACGCTGTACCCTGCAACATAGTGTCTACCATCTTCAGATGGGCAGAAGTTTCCGAATAAACAGAATTTAATAAGCGGTGTTGGTACAAGATCAAAGAATTGATAACCATAAAGGTTCACATCGCGGTCGTCAAAACATAGAACTTCTACGTCCACATATTTTTTAGAACCTGCGCGTAAATCAAAATTTAATGGTAACGCATCGTTAACAAAATTTTCATAATCACTTCCTTCTTTTGGTGCAACCCAAATAGGCATGGTACTTTCACCCGGCTCTTCAGCATATACCCAGAAATCGGTTAGGCTTACTGCTGTAGTGGTTTGCCCATCTGGGATTGGAATTGCTAACTCCTCATCATAATCTGTAAAATAGGTAGTTCCATCAAAATTAATAGGAACCACAACATCTTCTTCTCCCATTTCATGGGTAAGTACAATTCTCGCATACATGGGTGCATCTTCAGAGCAAGCAGGTATACTTTGTTTTGATATTTCCTGGTTCCTAATAAAATCATTTAAAACTGCTCCTAATGAAATGGTAGCCATTTCGTCGCCCACTTTGGGTTCTCCAGCAGTTTCATCCTGACTACAGGAAGCAAAAAGCATCGCTACTATCGCGATACCAGTAAAGTAATTTTTAAAGTTTTTCATAACTCGAAAGTTTTTTAATTAATAAATATTTAAGAATGGTTAATAAAATATATACACAGTCTTTCTTTTAAAAAGAACTATTGCACTCGATTTTAAATAAGCTTAGGGGCTAAAAAAGTAGTGAAGTGGGGTGACTACTTTTCGATAAATTCTAGTATAAATGTAGGTCAATTCCCTCCTATAAAACTATAGGGGATTTCTCTCATATTTGACCTAAAATGCAACCTTTTTTACACTTTTTGATAATCTATGAGGTCATGACTTATTGCGTAAATAATACTTTCTAATATAGTATCAGAATTAGTGCGCTTAATAATATTAGAACGATGTTTTTCTATCGTTTTGGGGGAAATAAACAATGCCTCAGATATATCTTTTGTCTTATATCCTTTTATAAGGAGTTCAATAATTTCCTTTTCTCTATTAGTGAATTTAAATTCGGTGAGCTGGCTATTTTGTTTAAAACAATCTTCTACATCTTCAGAGGAAGTCCCTATCCGGTTATTAATCACTTCATTATCTTCCATGAAATCTATAAACATGACAAACTGGTGTCCGAAATTCTTGTTTAATTTGGAAAAATTAATGCGGGCATTTCTCACCTTATCATTCCTTAACAATAAGCTTGTCTTTGTAGAGGCCTTAATGTGCTTACCTCGAGCAAAATTCCTTAGACTGTCTTTTACTTTTTGCACATTTTCACACTTTACGAAATCGGTAAGCTTATAGTCTTTATTATTTTTCACCCTAAAACTTTGCTTAAAAGCATCATTCATTGCCACGATTTCATTTTGATCCAGTAATAAAACAGGTTTTGAAATAAGATTAAACATTCCCATAAAAGCATCTTTCCAAAAATTGGAAAGGGAGCGATTGGCATAGACCTTTTTAATAATTTTCCCGCAGAGTGCCTCTATAGTAGGTGAGTAAAAAAATTCGTCTACAACTTTTCTAAACCTACTTTCAACTTCAGCTCGATAATGCTCTTCAGCATAAATCACAAGCCAGGCTTTGGTAAGAAAATGATTGGATTTAAAATTGGCGATATTCTTAAAATTCCTGCCCGATCTAAAAGAAGAGTAATCTAGAAGGATTACATCGGGTAACAAATTAAGGGCAATGTTGAAGCCTGTGTGTAAAGAATTTGCATGGGCCAATTCAAATTGCATACTAATCCCCTCCTGAACACAGTCTACCATACTTTGTTTGTTGGTAATAAGCAATAGCTGCTTTTTCTCTGTTATCATATTGCATCAATTTTGTGGCTATTCGGCCAGTTAGTAAAAAGCGTGGAGTAGGTCCACTAAAATTTGATCGATACAAAACATCACGGTGTAAGGACCTGATTGTTTTAAATCTCACTTTGGAGCAATAAATAAAAGGGGCAAAATTGACGGGGGGGGTTAAAAATTCACCTAATAAAGTAGGTTTTAGTTTCCGGGGGGTGGAAAAATTTAAATTATGAAGATTTGGTCTCTCAAATATAGGGGATTAACCTTAATCTTTGTAAAAAAATAAAGTAATATTATCCTGACATTCAAATATATAGAACCGGGATGAAAGTGATTACAAACCAGACAATTTCAAATCCGTATATGCGATGAAACATCGCGAATTGCAAGTTATAACTGAATAAATACCACTTTTTGTATCCCTCAGGCCATATATTCCCTTATCGAAAATCCCAAATTTTATTTACAGATTATTACTGATGAAAAAAAATTGAGTTTAAAAATTTCCATAGGAAGATTTAAAAAAAACCCCGAAAATAATTCCAGGGTTTCAATCAACCGTTAATGCCCCATCGTTAACGGTTAATCAAAAATCTTAAATTAAATAATTAGCCATGGGCATAATGATTTAATCTTATTACATGTCTAACTCGTATTATTGGACCCGAACAAAAAGAAAGAATAAGTTTCAAACAATTTTATGTTTGTTTTGGAAATTCGGGGGGTTCGAAGGTAAAAGCTTGGGTAAATCAAGTTTAAAATATTTTTTGGTTGGTTAATAATACTCTAATGTAAGCCGACTTATAGAGGTGATTACCAGTAATAATAAATTAACGCGCATTTAACCCACTTAGCTTTAATTTTATTATAATTAGTTATAAAATGGATGATTTCTAAATCTAGAATAAGTCTAGTTATTTACACTAAAACTTTAAACCATTATTAACACTAGCCGAAACTTCCTTTCTTTTTAGTTAGCAACACTTTAAGTACCTTTGCCCCCTTGATAAAAAATATGGCTAAAACCGAAGAATTTATAGAAGTATTAGGGGCTCGCGTTCATAATCTCAAAAACATAGATGTTAGCATTCCCAGGGAAAAACTGGTTGTAATTACCGGGCTATCAGGGTCCGGAAAATCTTCCCTTGCTTTCGATACCATTTATGCTGAAGGTCAACGCCGTTACATAGAAACCTTTTCGGCTTATGCCCGGCAGTTTTTAGGCGGCCTGGAGCGTCCTGATGTGGATAAAATTGAAGGACTTTCCCCAGTTATTGCCATAGAGCAAAAAACCACCAGTAAAAACCCGCGTAGTACAGTTGGGACTATTACCGAAATTTACGATTTTCTGCGGCTCCTTTATGCCCGCGCCGGTGATGCTTATAGTTATGAGACCGGCGAGAAAATGGTTAGTTATACCGATAGCCAGATAAAAGACCTTATTTTAAAAGATTTTCAGGGTCAAAAAGTGAGCGTACTCGCTCCGGTTATAAAATCCCGAAAAGGGCATTATCGGGAATTATTTGAGCAAATTGCTAAACAGGGGTTTTTAAAAGCACGTGTAGATGGTGAAGTTCGGGATCTCGTAAAAGGGATGAAGCTGGATAGGTACAAAATGCACGACATAGAAATTGTAATAGATCGCTTAAAAATTGACGATAAGACAGATGCCCAAAAGCGTTTAGATGAAAGCATCAAAACTGCGATGTATCACGGCAGCGATACGCTTATGATTTTAGACCAGGAAACCGAAAAGGTGCGTTACTTCAGTAGAAATTTAATGTGCCCCACTACCGGGATTTCCTATCCAAATCCTGAACCTAATACGTTTTCCTTTAACTCACCGAAAGGGGCCTGCCCTAGCTGTAACGGGATTGGAACTCTCTACCAGGTGAATATTGATAGAATAATTCCAGATTATTCTAAATCGATCAAAAACGGTGCTTTAGCACCTCACGGTCCTCAAAAGAAAAACTGGGTTTTTTCACAGCTGGAATTAATTGCCGAACGTTGGGATTTTAAACTAACAGATCCTGTTTCTAAAATACCTGAAGCCGCGATGAAATTAATTCTTCACGGCGGGAAGGAAACCTTTACTAAAGAATCTAAAAGCCTTGGAATAACCCGTGAGTTCAAAATTAATTTTGAAGGTGTAGCTACTTTTATTGAAACTACTTTCAACAATAATGATTCTACCTCTTTAAGACGTTGGGCCAAAGAATATATGGACAAGGTTGATTGTCCAGATTGTGAAGGCAGCCGACTTAAAAAAGAATCGCTTTATTTCAGAATAAACGATAAGAACATAGCTGAACTTTCTTTAATGGATATCGAAGATTTGGCTAAATGGTTTGTTGGTTTAGAAAAAAAACTCAGCGAAAAACAAAACCTGATTGCTTCTGAAGTTATTAAAGAAATAAGAACGAGAATTGGTTTTCTCGTGGATGTTGGGCTCACCTATCTTTCCCTTAATCGTGGTTCAAAATCACTTTCAGGAGGGGAAGCGCAACGAATAAGGTTGGCTACACAAATTGGTTCTCAGCTTGTTGGTGTACTTTATATCTTAGATGAACCCAGTATTGGTTTACATCAGCGTGATAACGAGAAACTCATTAATTCTTTAATTGCTCTCCGTGATATTGGCAATTCTGTTATTGTGGTTGAACACGATAAAGATATGATTGAACGTGCCGATTATGTGATAGATATTGGCCCTAGAGCAGGGAAACACGGTGGAGAAATTATTAGCGAAGGAACTCCTTCAGAATTAAAGAAACACGATACGCTTACCGCTTCCTATCTAAACGGAATGAAAGAAATTGAGGTTCCTAAAGAACGAAGAAAAGGAAACGGAAAGAATATTGAACTTAAGGGCGCAACGGGGAATAATCTTAAAAATGTTTCGATTAAAATCCCATTGGGAAAAATGATCGCGGTAACCGGCGTTTCGGGAAGTGGGAAATCTACTTTAATCAACGAAACCCTCTACCCTATTATGAACGCTCATTATTTTAATGGCGTTAAAGAACCAAAATCTTATAAATCAATCAAAGGTTTGGATAATGCCGATAAGGTGATTGATATTAATCAGACCCCAATTGGCCGAACGCCAAGATCTAACCCGGCGACGTATACCGGCGTATTTTCGGAAGTTAGAAGCTTATTTGCAAAAACTCCTGAAGCGCTTATTAGAGGTTACAAACCAGGAAGATTCAGTTTCAACGTGAAAGGTGGAAGATGTGAAACCTGCAGAGGTGGTGGGCTTAGAGTAATAGAGATGAATTTCCTCCCAGATGTTTATGTGGAATGCGAAACCTGCCAGGGAAAACGCTTTAATCGGGAAACTTTAGAAATTCGATATAAAGGAAAGTCTATTTCTGATGTTTTAGAAATGACTATTAACGACGCTACAAGCTTTTTTGAGCCTATTCCGAAGATATACAGAAAACTAAAAACCATTAAAGATGTTGGTTTGGGTTATATTACTTTAGGTCAGCAAAGTACCACGCTTTCGGGTGGGGAAGCCCAGCGAATTAAGCTGGCAACCGAACTTTCAAAACGCGATACCGGAAATACTTTTTATATATTAGACGAACCAACCACCGGATTGCACTTTGAGGATATTAGAGTGTTAATGAATGTTTTAAATGAATTAACCAATAAAGGAAATACCGTCCTCATTATAGAACACAATATGGATGTTATAAAAATGGCCGATTATATTTTTGATATTGGCCCGGAAGGTGGTAAAAATGGTGGAAAAGTAATCGCCAAAGGCACCCCCGAGGAAGTAGCAAAATCGAAGAAAAGTTATACTGCCGAATACCTTAAAAAGGAATTACATTAAAAAAATACTTACAAAATAATATGAGGAATAACCTTAAGAATAAAGCCTGGAATGAAATAAAAACAAACGATTCCTGGGCGATCTTTAAAATAATGGGCGAATTTGTGAACGGCTACGAAAAGCTAAGTCAAATTGGTCCTTGTGTTTCAATATTCGGTTCAGCACGAACCAAACCAGACCAGAAGTATTACAAACTGGCCGAAAAGATTTCCAAAAAAATCGTTGAAAACGGTTATGGAGTAATCACCGGTGGCGGCCCCGGAATCATGGAAGCCGGTAATAAAGGTGCCCACCTTGGCGGCGGAACTTCGGTAGGATTAAATATTGATTTACCTTTCGAGCAGCACGACAATCCATATATAGACAATGATAAAAGCCTGGATTTCGATTATTTCTTTGTAAGAAAAGTGATGTTTGTAAAATACTCTCAGGGTTTTGTAGTAATGCCCGGCGGTTTTGGCACTTTAGACGAACTTTTTGAAGCAATCACTTTAATTCAAACCCATAAAATCGATAAATTTCCTATTATATTGGTTGGAAGGGATTTTTGGGGAGGCCTGGTAGATTGGGTGCAAAAAACCCTGCTGGATGAATTTCAAAATATAAACGCTCCAGATATGGATCTTGTTCAGGTAGTGGACACCGAAGATGAAGTTATTGAAATTCTAAACGAATTTTACGGAGAATATAACCTTAGCCCTAACTTTTAATTAATTCTGAAGGAGGGATAAAAACTTTGATTATATTTAGCTCAAATTCTGTGTGACGTTAAAAATATTTCCCCTTGAGATCTTACCTGTTTTATATATTTTTTTTTGTGGGAATTGGATGGAGTTTTGCTCAAAATTCCATTTCATTAAATGCTCACTTAAACGATAGTACGCATACATTTACTATTGATCAGGAACTGGTTTATACTAACTCCAGTAAGGATACGCTTACACAAATTTATCTTAACGATTGGGCAAACGCTTTTAGCGCAAAAAACACTCCCCTGGCCAAACGTTTTGCCGAGGAATTTGCACGCCGCTTTAGATTTGCTAAAGATGAGGAACGCGGTGCAACTTATATAGAAAGTATAACAAATTCTGAAAACGATAGCCTTATTTGGGAACGTCCCGAAGAAGCTCAGGATCTTATTAGGCTTAAACTTTACAAACCTTTACTTCCCGGAGAAAGTTTTACCATAAATCTCGATTATCAGGTTAAAATTCCGATAGATAATTTTACGCGGTACGGCGTAGATTCCGATAATAATTATAAGCTTCGCTATTGGTATATTACGCCCGGAGTTTTCAAAGATGGAACGTGGCAGGTTTACAGCCATAAAAATCTTGACGACCAGTATAATGCGATGCATGATATAGAAATAGAACTTACCACCCCACCAAAATATTATGTAGGCTCCCCCCTCGATTTTGAAAGCGTTCTTACCACTAATGGTACAAAAACGGTTAAGCTTTCTGGCAAAGATCAATTAGACACCAAAATTTATCTTACCAATTCCTTTATTTTTGAATCACTACCAACTGATAATCACGAAGTTATTACGAATGTTGATGACGATGAGCTTCAGCCTGAAATAAAAAGAATTCTGCTGAATCGTATCCTAAAATATTACAACAAAAGAGTTGGTGAATATCCACATCAAAAAATATTTGTAACCCGAGACGATTATTTAAATAGCCCTATTTATGGTTTGAACCAGTTACCAGGTTTTATTCGGCCTTTTCCTGATGGTTTTCAATATGATATTAAACAGTTTAAAACCATTACTAATTATTTGCTGAAAAATTCGGTTCATATCAATCCCAGAAAAGAGCGATGGGTGCACGATGCCATCTTGGTTTCTATGATGATAGATTATGTGAATGAGTATTATCCTAATATGAAGCTTTTAGGAAGCCTCAGTAATATTATTGGGGTACGCTGGTTTCACGCCGCCGATCTGGAATTTAACGATCAATACCAGTTTTTATATATGAATATGGCGCGAATGAACTTAGACCAGCCCTTAAGTGCAGCTCAGGATTCCCTGGTGAAGTTCAATAAGAATATTGCCAATTCTTATAAAGCCGGGGTAGGACTTAAATATGTTGAAGATTACCTCGGAAATGGAGCGGTTAAAGAAGCGGTTAAAGACTTTTACGCTCAGTATAATATGCGACCAACTTCAGCTGAATATTTTGAGCAAACTTTACAAAAATATGCTACAAAAGATATTTCCTGGTTTTTTAAGGATTATGTGAACTCAAACAAAAAAATAGATTTCACTATTCAAAATTTACATAAAACCAAAGATTCCCTTCGCATTAACATTAAGAACAAAAGAAAAACCAACTTTCCGGTTTCTTTATATGGTTTAAAAGACGGAGAAATAGTATTTAAAAGATGGGTGGAAAACATCGATAAAACAAAGACCATTGAAATTGCCAGACAGGATGTAGATAGACTCGCGTTAAATTATGAGCAGAAAATCCCTGAATTCAACCAGCGAGATAATTATAAAGCAGTTACTAAACTTTTCAACAAACCGTTTCAGTTTAGGTTACTGCAGGATATTGAAGATCCGCGGTATTCCCAGTTATTTTTTATGCCTGAATTCAATTATAATTTATACGATGGTATTTCTATTGGGCCTAAATTGTACAATAAAACAGTTCTTTCAAAAACATTCAACTTTAACATTTCTCCCAAATATGGTTTTAAAAGTGAAACTATAGTGGGCTCGGCTTCCTTTAGCAATACCCATCAGTTTGAAAACAAGGAACTTTACGCGATCACCTACGGCCTTGGAGGAACCCGCTATTCTTACGGTTACAACCTTTTTTACGAGAAATATACACCGTTTTTAAATTTTTCTTTCAGAAATAAATATTTACGAGATAATGAGCGTCAAAATCTTCTAATCAGAAATGTAAACGTGAGGCGGGATATTGATCCTAATCAAAGTTTAGATCAACCTAATTACAATGTATTTAACATTAATTACCGATACAGCAAACCGCATTTAGTAGACTATTATTCGGCATCTTTCGATTTTCAACTAGCAGAAAAATTCAGTAAAATATCTATGAGCCTGGAATATCGAAAGTTATTCAGAAACAACCGTCAAATTAACCTTCGGTTTTTTAGCGGAACATTTTTGTACAGCGATAATATGGATACGGATTATTTCAGTTTTGCATTAGATCGCCCTACCGATTATCTTTTTGATTATAACTACTACGGAAGAAGCCAGGGAACCGGTTTATTCAGTCAGCAAATTATTGTTGCTGAAGGAGGATTTAAATCTCAGTTACAGCCCGAATATGCTAACCAATGGCTTACCACCTTAAATGCAAGCACCAACCTTTATAAATGGATTTTTGTGTATGGAGATGTTGGTTTGGTAAAAAACCATCACCAGAATGCGCAATTCTTATATGATTCCGGGATCCGATTGAGTTTAGTGGATGATTATTTTGAATTATTCTTTCCGGTTTATTCCAATCTAGGCTGGGAAGTAGCTCAGGATAATTATGATCAAAAAATAAGATTTATCGTTTCCCTGGACCTAAATACTTTAATAAGGCTTTTCACCCGCCGATGGTATTAACAAAGATTTAATTTAGATAACTAATTCTTAGCATTCCGTAGTTCAATTACATAAAAATCAGTATTCTCAATAATTTTACTTATTCCATTTCAGTTAATACAATAAAAATACTTTAAAATACACTTTTCTTAAAATATTTTGATTTTAATGAATTGTGTACAATCTAAGTTTTCGTTACATTTGTTTTTATTCAAAATAACGTTCATGCAAAGCGAAACACAAACTAAAGATTCAATTTCATTTGAAGATTTTAAGGCCGAGGTGTTGGCAGATTATAAGATAGCCTTTACCAGTCGTGAATGTAGCCTTTTAGGAAGACGAGAAGTGCTTACCGGAAAAGCTAAATTCGGAATTTTTGGAGATGGAAAAGAAGTACCACAACTCGCTATGGCCAAAGCTTTTAAAAATGGCGATTTTAGGTCTGGTTACTACCGTGATCAAACTTTTATGATGGCCATTGATCAATTTAGCATAGAACAATTTTTTGCTGGTTTATATTCCGATTCCAACCTTGAAAACGAACCAATGTCTGGTGGGAGACAAATGGGAGGGCATTTTACCACCCATAGTCTTAACGATGATGGGAGCTGGAAAAACCTGATGGAGCAGAAAAACTCCAGTGCAGATATCTCCCCTACAGCCGGCCAAATGCCAAGACTTTTAGGCCTTGCACAGGCTTCTAAAATTTATAGAAATGTAGAAGGTATAGCTACCGAAAAATTTTCGGAAAACGGAAATGAGATCGCCTGGGGAACTATTGGTAATGCCAGTACCAGTGAAGGGCATTTTTGGGAGACCATCAATGCCGCTGGTGTGCTACAGGTTCCTATGATTATGAGCGTATGGGACGATGAATATGGAATCTCGGTTCACGCAAAACACCAAACAACCAAGGAAAGTATTTCTGAAATTCTAAAAGGTTTCCAGAGAGATGAAGAAAATAAAGGCTACGAAATTATCGTAGTTAATGGCTGGGAGTATGTAGCACTTATTGAAGCTTACGAAAAAGCCGAAAGAATAGCCAGGAAAGAACATTGTCCGGTTCTTATTCACGTGGTAGAACTTACACAACCACAAGGGCACTCTACCTCTGGTTCCCACGAACGTTACAAAAATGAACAGCGTTTGTCCTGGGAACGGGAATACGATTGTAACGTAAAACTTAGGGAATGGATTCTTGAAAATAATATTAGTACAGACGAAGAACTACAGGATATTGAGAAAGAAATAAAGCGCGAGGTTAGAGAAGGCAAGAGAACTGCGTGGAATAATTATACGCAACCTACCAAAGCCAAACAAAAGGGACTACTCGCTGTACTCTCTAAATTAGCAAAAAACACCGGAGAAAAAGAAGCGGTGGTTAAATTGACTAAAGAATTAAATGGAAACAAAGATCCGCTCAAGAAGGATCTTGCCGTTGCTGCAAGAAAGACATTAAGAATAATTAGAAAAGAAAATTCTGAAGAAAAAGACCGTCTGATTGAATGGCTAAGCGATTTCGAAAAAGCTATGGCTGACGATTACAACAGCCATTTATTTATTGAATCTAGTGGCCTTCAAACCGAAATTTTACCGGAGTATGATGAAGATTCAACCGAAGTTGATGGAAGGATCATTCTGCGGGATAATTTCGATCAAATTTTCGGCAATAAACCGGAAACCTTAATTTTTGGAGAAGATGCCGGTGAAATCGGGGATGTAAACCAGGGATTGGAAGGACTTCAGAAGAAATACGGGAAACTACGTGTTGCCGATGTTGGTATTCGAGAAGCCACCATTCTTGGCCAGGGGATTGGAATGGCAATGAGGGGCTTAAGGCCAATTGCTGAAATTCAATACCTGGATTACGTAATGTATGCTATTCAGGGAATGAGTGACGATCTCGCTACCTTACAATACCGAACCAAAGGAAAACAAAAAGCACCACTCATTATAAGAACTCGTGGCCACCGTTTAGAAGGTATCTGGCATAGCGGCTCGCAAATGGGCGGAATTCTAAACCTGGTACGAGGAATGTATGTTCTCGTTCCTAGAAATATGACCAAAGCTGCAGGTTTTTATAATACGCTATTAGAGCAGGACACCCCTGCGCTTTTGGTAGAATGTTTAAATGGCTACCGTTTAAAAGAAAAAAAACCGAGTAATTTATCTGAAATTAGAACGCCAATTGGCAAAGTTGAAACAGTAAGAGAAGGAAGCGATATCACTTTAATTTCGTATGGTTCTACTTTAAGGATCGTTTGTCAAACTGCTGAAGAATTAAGTGAATACGGGATTAATGCCGAAGTAATTGATGTACAGTCTTTACTTCCTTTTGATCTGGAATACGATATTGTAAAAAGCGTAGAAAAAACCAACCGACTTCTGGTTATAGACGAGGATGTTCCGGGAGGGGCTTCTGCGTTTATTTTAGATAAGGTTTTAAACGAGCAAAACGCCTGGAGATACCTTGACAGTAAACCACAAACATTAACTGCTAAAGAACACCGCCCGGCTTATGGAACCGATGGGGATTATTTTAGTAAACCTTCAGCAGAAGATATTTTTGAAAAGGTTTATGCGATTTTTAATGAAGTAAATCCAGAGGAATATCCAGCGATACGATAAATCTTGTTAATTGTTTAAAGTGAAAATCCCCGCTCCATATTTAGAGCGGGGATTTTTTATTTTAGTTACATCCAGTTCTTCGAACTAACCTCAGCTTTATATAACACATAATTCACGTATTGGATAATACCGGTATTCACAGCGTAAAATCTAAGATCGCCCCCGGCAGTATGAAAAACCACATTTACCAGGTTTTTTCTGCGATACCAGATAGGCTGCTTTACACTTATAGACTGAATTTTAAACAATTCCAGGGTTTCTTCAGTTTTGTTCCAGAAGCCTGTTTTTTTCTGTAAAAATTCTTCCGTTATTATTAGTTTTCGGGCTCTGAAGGCAAGTATTTGTAAAGTTAAAGCTCCAATAATATATAAACCTGAAATAGCTAAAACGGCCCATAATTGCAGATTTATAAAAGCTGTAAAATACCATAAAGGGAGGAAAATCAATACCGGAAACATTGCCAATGAAATTTTCCGGAATAATAATAATTTATCGGGCCTAAATATGGAACTGAAACTTGTCTTGGAAGATTCTGGATATAGAAAATACTTTATCTTTTCTACGATCTCTTTTCCCAGTCCTGGAATCTTTATTTTATTTTTCTGAAGTTCATTTTCACTGCTTGATAAAGAAATTTGAGCTTCATAAAGATTAAAACGCTGCTGAACCGGGTTTGTTTTAATTCGCATTAACTGAAGTCTTCTGGGTTGCAGGGAAACCTTGGTATTAGTCTTTAGACCCATTTCCACCTCCATTTTATCTTTATTCTGCTGAATTTTTAAGCCATAATACTTTATAAAAACTTCAATAATGGTAATACTTATACTTAAAAGCAAAAGCAACACAAACAGCACCGCTAAATATCCAATAGACTGCAAAATCCCGGAAAACTGATCAAAATAAACTTCGACATCTTCCATCCGATCTTTAAAATAGGTGTTTATCCTATTATAAAGAGTCATTACAAAAGCGAAAACTAAAGAGAGTCCGCGCAAATAATTAGTACTTATCCCAATTTTAAGAAGCGTAAGAATTCCTACTTTATGCGTCCAAAAAACTTCGTCATTTTCTTCTGAGTGGGTAGATTCATTTTCTAATGAATCTACTTCGGTTTTTTCAGCTTTCGCTTTTAATAAAATTTTTGAAAGCTTATTGGCATCTTCTTCAGAGACAGCTTTAATTTCAACTTCTTTTTGATTACTTCCGGCGGTTTCTATTACCAGGCTGTAAACCTTGATTATCCGTTGAAGAATAGAGCGTTTAAAATAAACCTGCTGAATTTTATCAAAAGGGATCGCAGTACTTTCGGTAGAAAATATCCCCTTTTCCAAGACTAATTCTTCCCGTTTATAATCTATATAAAAAATAAACTTGCGATAGTAAAGGTAGCTATAGGCCAGGGTTAATATAACTAGTAATACCAAACCTAAAGCGGTATAAATTAAAGTAGTTTTGCTGGGACCGCTAACTAACAAATATGCGCCCAGAGCCCAGAAAGTTCTGAATAATTTATAAAGGCTTGAAATAAAAATAAGAAGAATCCCGGCTATAGATTGGCGCTGAGGGTTGCCGTAGGCTTCAGGATTCATAATCAGAAATCTTAACCGCAATGGCCTCTTTTAATTGCACTGCCAATTCGGGTTCTAAACCGGGAATAGTAATATCACTTCCGCCTCCCCCAGCGGTAAAAATATTAAGGCTGGAAATTCCTAGAAGTTTATCCCAAACTCCTCTTGAAATCGATGCGTGCTGCACCCTGTTAAATGGAATTACCGTTGTTTTACTAAAAATAAACCCTCTTTTATAAATAATATCTTTCTCTCTTATGGCATAGCCTAAACTTTGAAGCAATTTGTAATTATTCCAAAATCTGAATATAAAAGCGACCAATAAAACTGCAAAAACAATCCCTGACTGTAAGTGATCCAGCTGAAAAAACCAGAAAATACTAAGTCCAATAGTCATAACGAGCATAAAAATGCCCGTCTGAATATTCATTTTTATAAGATATGTAGACGAAACTGAGGAAAAAGCTACCGACTCATATTTGGGTAAAGAAGCTAAATCTATTTGTTCGTTGCTAAAATCCTTGGCTATGGGATCCATTTTTTATCAAAATTTGGTTTTCTTTTTTCCAGAAAAGCATCACGACCTTCTTTGGCTTCATCGGTCATATAGGCAAGTCGGGTAACTTCGCCTGCAAAAACCTGTTGGCCAACCATTCCGTCGTCGGTCATATTCATGGCGAATTTCAGCATTTTTATAGAAGTTGGAGATTTTTCCATAATTTCCTGCGCCCACTCATAAGCAGTATCTTCCAGCTCATCGTGCGGAATTACCGCATTCACCATGCCCATTTCATAAGCTTCTTGTGCCGAATAATTCCTTCCGAGGAAAAATATTTCACGCGCTTTCTTCTGCCCTACCATTTTCGCCAAATAAGCCGAGCCATAACCGGCATCAAAACTGGTTACATCTGCATCGGTTTGTTTAAAAATCGCATGTTCTTTACTGGCAAGGGTTAAATCACAAACCACGTGCAAGCTGTGTCCGCCTCCTACTGCCCAACCGGGAACTACGCAAATCACAGCCTTCGGCATAAACCTGATTAAACGCTGAACTTCCAGGATATTCAATCTATGATAGCCATCTTCGCCCACATAGCCCTGGTGGCCACGCGCTTTTTGATCGCCCCCGCTACAAAATGCCCACTTTCCGTCTTTGGAAGAGGGTCCTTCAGCTGAAAGTAAAACGCAACCTACTTCAGTATCTTCGTGTGCATCATGAAAAGCATCTAAAAGTTCTGAGGTTGTTTTTGGCCTGAAGGCATTTCGAACATCGGGACGGTTAAAGGCAATTCGTGCCACACCGCCCGATTTTTTATAAGTTATATCTTCGTATTCCTTTACAGTTTTCCAATTGATTTCACTCATAGGTCATTATTTTATTCAAAAATAAGCTTTTCAATTTATCTTAATATCTTTGCAGTGCAATTAGATTTGCATTGTTTTTGCTATATTAAAGACAAAAGCCCTAAAATGAAATTTCGCTTCCTGTTTCTAAGCCTGTTTTTATTAAGTATAACTTCTGCTTCTTCTCAAGAATACTGGGATATGGCAGATTTTGAAATTAGTAATTACAGTATAGAACCCACCTGGAGTGATTTGAGTTTTGGACAACAATTCTTTAAAGGAAGTTTTGATCTTCCCAGCGGCGCATTCATTAATGTAGATGAAAATAAACCTTCCAGTGTAGATATGGTGGGGATTTTGGAGCAACAGCGTAATATGAAAAAACGCACGGTAGATATTGGCACCCCATTACCTACAGCTTCTACGCAAAAAAAGAAAGCTTTCGAAATTTCAAATAATTACAGGCTTAGAGATAATGACGAGGTGTATAACGATGCTTTAAATTCCAATCCTTATTACCAGAACCAGCGAATTTACCAAAATGCACTTCACAGGCAAACCCAACGACGAATGTATTACGGCTCTTCCTATTATTCGCCTCAGGGTAGTTATTTCTACTAATTCTCATTTAGATAAATTCCGTCATCTTTAATATCAATTTTTCTTTGCTTATAAAGGTTTCCGGCGGCACGCTTAAAACTCTTTTTACTGATCCCTAACTGACTTTGAATAGCTTCAGGAGAAGATTTATCGGTAAGATTTAAGTAACCTTCACTTTTCTTTAATTTATCGAGGATTAGCTCAGCATTGGGTTCAATACTTCTGTACCCTGGTCGCTGAAGGCTCACATCAATTTTCCCATCGGGACGGGTTTTTGTGATAAATCCGCGCATTTCATCACCAACATTTATTTCCTGGAAAACATCGTCATGGTAGATCAAACCTAAATGTAGTTGATTAATAATTACATTATAACCTAAATCACTTTTATTGCTAATTATAAGATCTACCTCTTCAAAAGGTTCTATGGTCAATTCAGAATTGTCTAAAAATGCGTGTACTTTACTTGAAGCTACCAAACGATCGGTTTCTTCATCCAAATAGCAAAAAATAAGGTAGCGCCCCCCTTTTTTCATCGGATAGGCCTGTTCCTGAAACGGAACAAATAAATGTTTTTCAAGTCCCCAATCCAGAAAAGCACCAAATTCAGTAACTTCAGCACATTTCAAAAAAGCAAATTCATCGAGTTTTACCAGCGGCTCTAAAGTAGTGGCAACTGGCCTTTCTTCATGGTCCAGGTAAACAAAAACCTCAATCTCGTCCCCTATTTCAAAAGTTTCGGGAATATATTTATTCGGAAGTAAAACTTCATTTCCTTCAGTATCTGTTAAGAAAAGTCCTGGTTCGGTTTCCCTTACAATATTAAGCGTATGATTTTCGCCAATTCTAAGCATAATCTTTATTTTGAGTGCAAAGATACTTTATATTTTGCGGCTTTTCCATAAAACTAAAAAATCCGTTTCCCTGGTCGGAAACGGATTTTCAGAATATTTGTATCCTTTATAAGAAGCCAGGTTTCTGAGAATTTAAAATCTTAAGATTTCATAAAATTGAAATATTCCAGAAGCACTTCATCGTTAATTTTTCGTGGGGTAAAGATTTCCAAAATTTTCGGTTGAGTCGAATTGTTATAAAAATCTTTTAGATTTTCTCTTATTTCCTCTGAAGTAGAAGCAGTTATATACTCAAAACCATACATTTCGCTTAAAGATTTCGCCTGAAGCTGATGCGTGGTTTCAAAATAAGTTTCAAAATTTTCGGTATGCTTGTTACCAGGTAGAATTCTGAAAATACCGCCCCCGTTATTATTCAAAATTATTATCCTGAAATTCTGCGGAATATAATTATTCCACAGCGCATTGCTATCGTAGAAAAAGCTGAGATCGCCAGAAATCATCAAAGTGGGTTCCCGGTTTACACAGGCCGCGCCTACTGCAGTAGAAATGCTGCCATCAATCCCGCTGGTGCCGCGATTACAAAAAATACGCAGACTTTCCTTCCACTTAAACAACTGTGCGTAGCGAATGGTAGAACTATTGCCCAGATGCACAATATAATTTTCAGGAACCCTGGGTACAATTTCCTGCATCGCTTTCAGGTCAGAATATGGAATTTCGTTCATATACTCCTCGTGCCGAATTTGGCGTTTGCTTTTCATTTCTTTCCAAAAAATTCCATAATCACTATTTTGTTTTTCGGTAAGCGGAAAGAAATGGCTGAAGAATGAATTTACCGAAGTTTCAAAATGCTTGTTTAAGCAGAAAAAAGTATTGTAAGCTTTCTTAGGATCAATATGCCAGTGTTGCTGCGGCTGGTAGTTTCTTAAAAATGCTTTGATCTTCTTTGAAACGATCATCCCGCCAAATGTGAGCAGAATTTCCGGCTGAAGTGCTTTAAATAATTCCTCGCTGTTTTCATCTTTTTCAATAGGACCAATCAAGGTATCAATTCTTGTAAAAAATTCGGGATGGTTTAGATTTGAGGTAGTTTCAGTTAGTACAATAACCGATTTCTCTTGAGCAAGTTTTTCCAGAAATTCCTGTTCAACTAAATTAGGTTGCGCCACCCCAACGATCACCATTTTTCGCTTTGCCTTATTCCAAAGATCGGCATAGCCACCCAATTGGTTTCCCGTATAAGTTCGCTCTTTAATTTCCGGCAAAATCTGAATAGGATTTACCTCAACATTTTCCACCAAATCATACAAAGGCTCATAAAAAGGCACATTAATATGTACCGGCCCTTTCCCTTCTATAGCCTTATTTAGCGCAAGATTTACTTCCCGTTCGTTATGTTTTTGCGATTCAAATTGTTTTTGCTGAAGTTTCTTATCGGTGGCTTCAGAATCCAAAACTAACTCTGAATGCAAGTTTGCTGAATATAAAATATGGTTTTCAAATACATTTTTCTGCCTAATCGTTTGACCGTCCCCAATATCTATGCGCTCAATGGGCCGATCTGCAGAAATGATCACCAAAGGGATATCGCTATAAAAAGCTTCAGTAATCGCCGGATAATAATTAAGCAAAGCAGAGCCTGAAGTGCATACTAGCGCCACCGGTTTTTGTAATTGCTGCGCCATTCCCATTGCATAAAAAGCAGCGCAGCGTTCATCTACAATACTGTAAGGCTTTATGTCGGGATGATGGGTAAAACCAATTGTTAAAGGCGCATTTCTCGAACCAGGGGAAATCACCACATGATTTATATTTTTAGCAACGCAAAGCGCCACAATAGATCTGGCAACAGGTATTTTGGAGTATTTCACAAAGTTTATTTTTCAAACCAGACCTCACAGGTTTCAGAAACCTATGAGGTCTTTTCATTTTAGTTTTGATATAACGTCAACCTGAACCTGCTTCAGGTTCTAAGCTGAATAACAACCTAGATTCTGAAATAAATTCAGAATGAGGGAAGGCTATTTAATCCAATCAAAATTACAATTTCAAAAACATTTCAGGAGCAGGTTTTGACCTTATTTAACAAGCACCGATTTTATGGTATGCGATTTATTTACGGTTTCCAGCCATTCGTCTGCAGGATTGGAATCTTTGGTTATTCCGCCACCAATAAATAACCGGGCTTTTCCGGCTTCCAATTTCATACACCGTAAATTCACAAATAAGGAAGTTTGTTTCAGAATGCTTCCATAAGCTTGATTTTCCTGGTTTCTACGATTGCTATTTCGCTTAACCTCTTTTTTCATGTTTAGTTCCCCCAGAAAACCCGAATAGAATTCGCGATCATAGCCCTCATTTTCCAGAATAAATTTTTTCACATTTACTTTCGGAAGTCCGCAAACGGCAGGAGTTGGGTGCAACGCTAAAATCAAGCTTTTAAGGCTGGATTTTTCCGGATCCAGCATTCCCGTGATATCGGTTTGCAAATGCAATAAATTCCCAGCTCTGGAAGTATATGGTTCCGATTTATGAATGGTCCCTGAAACTTTATGCTCCAGGTTTTCCAGAATTGAATCTGTAACAATTTGTTGTTCTTCAATTTCCTTTTCTCCCCAGTTCACACTAATAGTTCCCTCGAAAGATTGTGTTCCAGCAAGGGCCATAGTTTTGAACTTCTCGCGTTCTAAATTTAAAAGTGTTTCTGGGGTAGCGCCAAGCCAGGTGCCGGTTTCGGGATGAGACCAGAAATACACAAAAGCTGTATCATATTTTTTAAGCAGATTCTTAAAAATCTCAAGTGCTCCAAGCTGCGTTTGTACGGTTTCCATGCGCGATAAAACCACTTTTTTTAAATCGGCTTTCTCAATAGCTTCAATTCCCTTTTGAACCAATTTTTCGTGTTGAATCTTAGCCTCATCATTTGTATAAGCCGGCGGAAATTCCTGGTTTAGCTTTTTTATTTCTGAAGAATTTTCAGCTGGATATTCCGTAGCAATACTTTCAGCATTTCCGGAAGGAATTAAAATTGCTTTTTCCGGAATTTCAAAAGGCGCGAAAACAAATCCACTTTCTTTAAATCCGGAAGTTTTAAACGTTTCCGAAGAATCCTGAAGCAAAGCTTTGGTTAGTCCGTTCTTAGCCTTAGGATTCCTATAGGATACAAAAGGATTTCCGCTCTGAATTTGCGTTTCTAACTTTATAAAAAAATCTTCGCTTTTCATCTTCTATTTCTTTTTGGATAATGCTATGGTGGTAAGTTTCACAATAGAAATCAAATTTTCGGCTTCATCCGTAATCCTGATCTCGCAAAGTTGCGTGGTGCGGCCTTTATGGATAAAAGATGCTTTGGCAAACACATAACCTTCAGAAATACTTTTTAAATGATTGGCCGAAATTTCGATTCCGCGAATAAAAAACGCTTCGGTATCCAGAAAAACGTAACTGGCCATACTTCCAACACTTTCTGCTAAAGCTATGCTGGCTCCGCCGTGCAACACGCCATCGGGTTGGTGCACTTTTGAGGTAACAGGCATTTTGGCGATTAAATAATCGTCCCCAACTTCGGTAAATTCAATTTCAAGGGTTTCCATAAGCGTGTTTTCACACACCTTTTTAGAAAGCTCCAGAATTTCTTCTTTGGTCATAGCAATAAGATTGGTTTCTTTGTAAAAACTTCCTCGGGCAACCCCACGAGACATTTTATAAAAAATTTTTTGATTCGGGACAGGCCTCAGGTCTCCCTATATTTATCGGGATAAATCTCGATTATCGAGTAAAAATACAAAACCAGCCCAGAAAAATGAGTACCGAAAAGCAGCTTTCTTACCAGATCACCAATACGTACAGTGTTTTAAACGATTTTACTAAAAAAACAAAAACTGTTTGGCTGGTTTGCCACGGAATTGGTTATTTAAGCCGGTATTTCTTAAGGCATTTTCATCATTTAAACGCAGAGGAAAATTACATTATTGCCCCACAGGCTCAGTCTAAATATTACCTGAACAACGAGTATAAACATGTAGGCGCATCCTGGCTCACTAAAGAACGTACCGAAGCAGAAACGGAAAATGTGCTGAATTATCTGGATGAAGTTTACAAAGCTGAAAACCTGGGAAAAGCGCCAAAACTGATTATTTTAGGCTACTCGCAAGGAGTGTCTATAGCAACAAGGTGGATTGCAAAAAGAAAAATTAACTGTGATGAAGTTATAATGCACTCTGGAAAAGTTCCTTCGGAATTGACTAAAGAAAACTTTAGATTTCTAAAAAACACCAACTTTTCTTTTATTTATGGCACTGAAGATGAATACCTCAAAAACGAAATTATCAAAGTGGAAGAAAAGCGATTAAAAGAATTGTTTCCTCATAATTTTGAGATCAAAACATATAAAGGCGGGCACGAAGTTAATACTGAACTTATTGCTGAATTTGCTTAAATTCGGAAAAATTATATTTAAGTCCTTAGTATATATTGTCCTCAAGATGTCACTTCGAGCGGTGTCGAGAAGTCGGCTAAGTAATTACTGCTAAATGAAACAAAAAACTAATTCTAAAACATCTATTTTAAAGAGTATTGGCCCGGGCTTTTTGCTTGCGGGAGCAGCGATTGGGGTTTCGCATTTAGTACAGGCCACAAGGGCCGGTGCCGATTATGGATTTATATTAATATGGGTCTTAATTGTAGCCTGTATTTCAAAATATCCTTTTCTGGAATTTGGCCCCAGGTTTGCGGCAGGCACTGGAAATCACTTAATAACGGGGTATAAAAAACTCGGAAAATTCCCTTACTGGACCTATATATTAATTACGCTGGGAAGTATGTTTATTATTCAGGCCGCAGTAACTATTGTTACCGCCGGTTTGGCTGAGCGCTTATTTAATTTTGGCTGGTCACCATTTCTCTGGAGTGGAATTATCCTTATAGCTTGCATCGCTTTGCTATTAATAGGAAAATATCCCGGCCTCGATAAAAGTATGAAGGTGATCGTTACTTTGCTAACCCTGGCCACACTCGCTGCAGTAATTATGGCTTTTGGAGCGGGAACAGTGAAAGAAGCTGTAATTACGGAACCGCCTTCTCTTTGGACCACAGCCAGCCTGGGATTTATAATCGCTTTTATGGGTTGGATGCCGATCCCGTTAGATGCTTCGGTTTGGCATTCTATCTGGACAAAAGAAAAAGCGCTTCAAAACAAACAGAAGATTTCGGTAAAAGGTGCTTTTGCTGATTTTAATGTTGGTTATCTTTCGGCCGCTTTTATCGGACTATTATTCTTTCTTCTTGGCGTTTTAGTGATGTTTGGCAGTGGAACTTCCTTTTCGAGCAACAGCGTAGAGTTTTCAAGTCAGTTGGTGGAGCTTTACGGAAAAACACTTGGTGAATGGAGTAAGCCTTTAATTTCGGTTGCGGCTTTTATCACCATGCTGAGTACGGTGTTAACGGTAACCGATGCCTACCCAAGAGTGATTTCTGAATTAAAAAACCCGGAAAAGGATAAACCTGAAGACAAAAAAGAGAAATGGAAGATCTACCGAATCTCCATTTTTATTATTCCTGTGCTTTCGCTTTCTATTTTGTATTTCCTATCCGGTTCGTTTACTATTTTGGTAGATTTCGCCGCCGGACTTTCATTTCTATCCGCACCTTTCTTAGCGTGGTTTAATTACAAACTGGTAACCGGAAACCAAATGCCCAAAAAACACCGCCCGAGCAGGAATTATAAAATTTTCAGCTTAATTTGTTTTGCCCTTTTAGTCGCCTTTAATTTTGTGTATTTGTATTATACTTTTTTGAGTTAGATTCCTTCTGATTTTCCTTAATTTCTCTAATCAATGTTAAAGATTCCTACTAAGTTTTGAAAACCTTGCAGGATTTTTTCCATAAAAAAAGCGCAATCAAATTAATGATTGCGCTTTTAGTTATTTGCTCTGATTTTTGAGATCCCGACCTTCGTCGGGATAAGCGATTCGCTCATTATTCAAGACGCTACGCGGCTTGAATAATGGCTCTCTGCTTATTTAACCTCTTCAAAATCTACATCTTCTACATCGTCTCCGGTTTTAGAGTCTCCTCCAGCTTTCTGGTCGCCCTGGGCTCCAGTAGCACCTTGTTGTGGTCCTGCCTGTCCGCCTTGAGCTTCCGCTTGTGCTTTATACATCTCTTCAGAAGCTGTTTTCCAGGCTTCGTTCAATTTGTCTAAAGCAGGAGTTATTTGGTCTAGCTCTTTGGTTTCGTAAGCTTTCTTCAATTCCTCTAAAGCTTCTTCTACCGGCTTTTTCTTATCTTCAGAAATCTTATCACCAAATTCTTTCAACTGCTTTTCAGTTTGGAAGATCATAGAATCAGCTTCGTTAAGCTTATCTACTTTTTCTTTGGTTTTCTTATCGCTTTCAGCATTTGCTTCAGCTTCTTTCTTCATTTTCTCGATTTCCTCCTCGGTTAATCCTGAAGAAGCCTCGATACGAATATCCTGAGATTTTCCGCTTGCTTTATCTGTAGCACTTACTTTAATGATACCATTGGCATCAATATCAAACGTTACTTCAATTTGAGGTGTTCCTCTTGGCGCTGGTGGAATTCCATCTAAGTGGAATCTACCAATTGTTTTATTATCTGCCGCCATTGGACGTTCACCCTGTAACACGTGGATTTCTACTGAAGGCTGATTATCTGCCGCGGTAGAGAACGTTTGTGACTTCTTGGTTGGGATGGTAGTGTTAGATTCAATCAATTTTGTGTTCACTCCTCCCATAGTTTCAATCCCTAAAGAAAGTGGAGTAACATCAAGTAACAATACATCTTTTACATCTCCGGTTAATACACCACCCTGAATAGCTGCACCAATAGCAACAACCTCATCTGGGTTAACCCCTTTAGAAGGTTTCTTACCAAAGAATGCCTCTACTTCTTCCTGAATTTTAGGAATACGGGTAGAACCACCCACTAGAATTACTTCGTCTATATCGCTTGTTGAAAGCCCTGCATCGCTAAGTGCTTTTTTAACAGGATCCATAGAACGGGTTACCAATTCTGAAGCCAATTGCTCAAACTTAGAACGACTAATAGTTTCTACAAGGTGTTTTGGTCCGCTTGAAGTTGCCGTTACATATGGTAAATTAATTTCGGTTTGAGTTGAAGAAGACAACTCGATTTTAGCTTTTTCAGCAGCTTCTTTTAAACGCTGAAGTGCCATTGGGTCTTTTCTTAGATCAATATCTTCAGCCTTTTGGAAAGTATCTGCAAGATAATCGATTAATACCTCATCAAAATCGTCACCACCAAGGTGAGTATCACCATTTGTAGATAACACTTCAAATACTCCATCACCTAATTCAAGGATAGAGATATCAAAAGTACCACCACCAAGGTCATAAACAGCGATTTTTTGGTCCTGAGATTTTTTATCAAGTCCGTAAGCAAGTGCTGCTGCGGTTGGCTCGTTAATAATTCGGCTTACTTTTAATCCAGCGATCTCTCCGGCTTCTTTAGTAGCCTGACGCTGAGAATCGTTAAAGTAAGCAGGTACGGTAATAACCGCTTCAGTTACATCATGTCCAAGATAATCTTCTGCGGTTTTCTTCATTTTTTGAAGTACCATTGCAGAAAGTTCCTGCGGAGTATATTTTCTTCCGTCGACATCTACACGAGGTGTATCATTATCACCTTTCACCACTTTATAAGGAACCCTTCCTGCTTCTTTAGAAGATTCAGAATATTTGTTCCCCATAAAACGTTTAATAGACGAAATAGTTTTTTCTGGGTTAGTTACTGCCTGACGCTTGGCCGGGTCACCAACTTTTATTTCGCCACCTTCTACAAATGCGATAACAGAAGGTGTAGTTCTTTTTCCTTCGGCATTAGGTATTACCGTAGGCTCGTTACCTTCCATTACGGCGACGCAAGAGTTGGTAGTACCTAAGTCAATTCCAATTATTTTACTCATAACTTTATGGGTTGAATTTTATATTATTGATTTCAATTCTTCGATGTGTTAAAGTCAATCATTATGCCAGCGGAAAACTTATGACAGGTTGTCATTTTTTCTTAAAACCACTTGCCAAATCTGCGCTTTCCTGATGGCGAAATCGTTTTAATATTTTTTCTATTCTTAGGGCATCAAACTAACAAATCCTTATTTTTGCAGTAAAATAGGAGTTCTACAATGCGAAAAATTGAATGTATTAGCGTTTTTGATATGTTGAAGGTAGGCGTGGGTCCTTCGAGTTCTCATACTTTAGGTCCCTGGCGTGCAGCCCAACGCTGGATTGACGAATTAAAGCAAAAGGGGGTTTTTGATCAAGTCGAAAACATTCATATTGATCTTTATGGATCCCTTTCCCTTACCGGAATTGGCCACGCTACAGATATCGCTACTATTTTAGGACTTTGCGGCCACGACCCCGTAACTATGGATATTTCTTTAATTGATACTGAAATTGAAATAATACGGGAAACAAAAAAACTTCAACTTAATGGTGAACGGGGGATTGATTTTAGCATTGCCAATGATGTGAAATTCAATCGTAATTTTTTGGAGTTTCACCCTAACGGAATAACTTTCCGGGCTAAACTGGAAAATGGCAAAAAGACTTCGTCTTCTTTTTATTCCATCGGCGGCGGATTCGTAGTGAAAAAAGAAAGAAAAAACGCCAGCAAGAAGATGAAAAGCTTTTTGGAATTTCCATTTCCTATAGAGAAAGCCACAGAACTCCTTGCCTTCTGCAAGGCTGAAAATAAACCTATTTCAGAAATCGTTCTGGACAATGAAAAATCGCTTAGAAGCGAAGAAGAAATAAATGCCGGTTTAAAGCAAATTTGGGATGTGATGCTGGAATCTATGTACATCGGTTGTCATACCGAAGGAACCCTTCCCGGCGGACTCAACGTTAAGCGTCGCTCTTTTGAAATGCACCAGCGCCTTATTGAAGAACAAAAATATAATTCGCCTGAAGAATGGATTAATGCTATTAGAAGAACCGAAGTCAAATTTAGACAGATCCTAAAATGGGTAAGCTGTTTTGCCATTAGCGTTAATGAAGTAAATGCATCGCTTGGTCGGGTGGTTACTGCTCCTACTAATGGCAGCGCCGGTACTGTGCCTTCAGTTATGATGTACTATATGGTAATAGAAAACCACGAAGCCACTTTTGAAGATATGAAACGCTTTATGCTGGTAGCCGGTGAAATTGGCAGTCTCTTTAAAAAAGGGGCTACAATTTCTGCTGCAATGGGCGGTTGCCAGGCCGAAATTGGCGTGTCATCGGCAATGGCCGCTGGAGGATTAACAGAATTACTTGGCGGAACTCCTGAGCAAGTACTTATGGCTGCAGAAATCGCGATGGAACATCATCTTGGCTTAACCTGCGATCCTATTGCCGGTTTAGTGCAGGTGCCTTGCATTGAAAGAAATGCTATGGGCGCTATAAAAGCTATTAATGCTGCCGAAATTGCCCTGGAAAGTGATGCTACCAAAGCAAAAGTTCCTTTAGATAAGGTTATTGAAACTATGTGGGACACCGCAAAAGACATGAACTCCAAATACAAAGAAACTTCAGAAGGCGGACTGGCTGTAAAAGTGAATATGAGTGATTGTTAGTATTAAGATTATATTTTCGTTGTGCGCGTCATTGCGAAGGAGGAACGACTGAAGCAATCTTTGATGATTCATTTAAGAAACTTCGCTGAAAATAAGATCGTTGCTTTCCGCTCTCGATGACGAAAAGAAGACTGTTCTAATCTTAGTCAAGAAGTATAGAATATTTCAGTAGAAAAAAACTGCCAATAAATCGCTACTTAAATCAAAGACAGTTTTAAATTGCAGCAATATTTAAAATAAAAGCCTTGCAGTTCCCAAAAATCCCCCCTAAAGTCAGCAACCTATTTCGCAACTACTGGTTGATGATCGGTACGTATTTCCTGTTTTTCTTTATGCTGGGTTTTCTAAATACATTTATACCGGAATTAGATCTGGAAAAATACCAGCAAACAGAATTATTCGATTTAATGAATGAGAGTCCGCTGGCATTTGTGATTATGGCAGTAATTATAGCACCCTTGCTAGAAGAAAGTATGTTTAGAACACTCATAAAACCTTCTTTTACCGAAATCTATATCTTTATCTGCGCCGTGCTTGCCTTTGTTGGTCTGGGTTTTATTCCGCAGGAAGCGCATTCTTTGCTTAAATATTCCCTGGTAATCTTATCAGCCATTATCGTTTTCCTTTTTTTACAAGTTTTAAAACCAGCCAGACCAATTCGCATATTTCGTGTTTTTCTATATCGAAATTATAAACTGATCTGGTTTCTAACAGCATTGATTTTCGGACTGGTTCACATCTGGAATTATGTAGAAGGCTGGCAATTAGACCTGATTTTATTTTTCCTTATTTTTCCCCGAATTATCGCAGGCTATTTCTTCGGAAAAATTAAGATTGAAAACGGTAATCTTATCTGGCCTATCGCGATGCATGCCATGAACAATGGAATTGTAGTCTTCTTCCTGCTTCCGAAGCTTTTATGAAATTATTTAACAAAGGATTAAAACAGAAGACTTTAGCTGTTTTGTAACTTGAGTTTCCAACAAAAAAATTAGTTATGAAAGCAGTACAGGTAAAAGAAAAAGGTGGTGATTTTCAGGTTGTGGAAATAAACAAGCCATCACCCAAAGAGAACGAAGTTTTAATTAAAGTAGAAGCCTGCGGCATTTGCCACAGCGATGCCTTTGTAAAAGAAGGTGCGTTTCCCGGCATTGAATATCCACGTGTTCCCGGGCACGAAGTTGTAGGAATAGTAGAAGAAGTTGGTAACCGGGTAAATAACTGGAAAAAAGGTCAGCGCGTTGGTGTGGGCTGGCACGGCGGACATTGTTTTGAATGTGAACCTTGCAGACGCGGAGATTTTATTAGCTGTAAGAATGCGAAAATCAGTGGGGTTTCTTACGATGGTGGCTATGCCGAATTTATGACCGCACCCCAGGAAGCTTTAGCCAGTATTCCCGAAGAATTATCTTCAGCCGAGGCTGCTCCCCTGCTTTGTGCCGGGATTACCGTTTTTAATGCTTTAAGAAATTCAGGAATTACAGCTGGCGATACTGTTGCGGTTCAGGGAATTGGCGGTTTGGGCCATTTGGCTATTCAGTATGCGGCAAAAATGGGAATGCTAACCGTAGCAATTTCTACCAGCGATAGTAAAAAAGAACTGGCCGAAGAACTGGGCGCGCATCATTTTATAAATGCCAAACAAAAAGACGCTTCGGAAGAGTTACAAAAAATGGGCGGAGCAAAACTTATTCTGGCAACCGCACCGCACAGCGAAGCCATTACTTCGGTAATTGGCGGTTTAGGAATTGACGGTAAACTATTAATGGTAGCTGCTACCGGAGACCCTATTGAAGTTTCTCCTATGGAATTGCTGATGGGAAGAAAATCGGTTTCCGGTTGGCCAAGCGGCACCGCGATGGATTCAGAAGATACTTTAAAGTTTAGCGCAATGACCGGAACAAAACCCAAAATAGAAGAATATCCACTGGATAAAGTCAGTGAAGCCTATGATCGAATGATCAATAATAAAGCAAGGTTTAGAGTTGTTTTAAAACCATAATTTCCCGAGCATTAAATAGTAGCCACGAATTCAGGAATATTATTTCTGGATTTCGTGGCTTTTTTATTTTTATAACTTATATCCTCTTCTTTATCTTTAGCTGAAAATAGAATAATGCTGTCCTTATATTTTAAATTTCTTTTTATCGCTTTAATGATTTGCTCAATTTTCAGTTGTAAATATGAGGAAAAGAAAACTGCTGAAACTTCCAAAGAAACTATTCAGGAAACTGAAAAATCTTACCACGAAAAGTATATGGAAGAAATTGCTGAAATCAAAGAACGTGATTCGGTATCGACTTCAGGAATGCTTAAGATTGAAGGTGGGGAATATATGATGGGTGGAAATTCACAACAAGCTAGACGAGACGAATTTCCGCAGCATAAAGAAACTATTAAAACACTTTGGGTAGATGAAACCGAAGTCACCAATGCTGAATTTCGGGAATTTGTAGATGCAACCGGCTACGTCACTACGGCAGAACGAAGTTTTGAGGTTAACGGAGAAACTTTCCCGCCGGGCGCAATGGTTTTTAATTCAAGTAACCCGCAAGCATGGTGGAAATTTAAGGAAGGTGCCAATTGGAAACACCCACAGGGTCCCGAAAGTTCTATTATAGGAAAAGAAGACCATCCCGTGGTCCAGGTTTCCTGGTACGATGCGATGGCTTACACAAAATGGGCAGGAAAACGCTTACCAACCGAAGCCGAATTTGAATATTTGGCCCGGGGCGGAAAAGAAAATCAAATTTATCATTGGGGAAATGATTTTAAGAAAGCTACCAAATTTGTCAATTTTCATCAGGGCGATTTTCCTGTTTCTAATGAAGTAAAAGATAAATTTGAGAAGACCGCGCCGGTAAAAAGTTTTCCAAAAAACGGGTTCGGACTTTATGAGGTTTCGGGAAATGCCTGGGAATGGGTTTTGGATACTTACTATCCTAATGCCTACTCAAAACTGAAACAACGCACAGATGGGTATTTTAAAGAATATTTTAATACAGAACAGCAAAAAGTAATTCGCGGTGGTTCTTTTTTATGTAGCGAATCTTATTGCACGGGTTATCGCAATGCCGCACGAATGAGTTCTACTCCCGAAAGCGGTCTGGAGCATTTAGGTTTCAGATGTGTGAGAGATCTAAAATAAATTTCCGACAAGCTAATAACAACATTAAGTTGAAGAAAAGAAAAATTGTACTCTAAGCTTCAGAGCTCCCGACATTAATCGGGATTAAATCTCATTCAGTGAGTGATTATTTACACCCCGATTTACTGCGGGTATCAACTAGGTATATAATTTTCCATTCGTCATTTGATTTCATCAACTGAAAAGTATTTACGCCACAATGACTTAATTCATCATTTACATAAAACGAATAGGGTGTGCTAACGTTCGCTATCATTCCGTTCATTTTAATTTCAAAACCGTGTAATTTCTCTTCGAATTTGGTTGACTTAGGAATTGAAGCGATAGATTTTATAAATGCTGAATATTCTTCGGTAGAAAGCGTAGTATTTCCTTCAGCATCAATTGCTACAGATTGCATTTTGATTTCGGGATGTGCGAAACTTTTTAATTCGCTAGAATCTTTTGCGTGAAAAGCTTCAAAAAAATTTTCTATTAGTCCTTTTGCCCGTTTCTGGTCTCCAGGAACCTGAGAAAAGGAAAAACTGGAAATTAACAGAAAAGCCAATAAAATAAGTCGTTTCATCAAGATGGTTTTTGATTGTAGCTCACGAATTTACTACTTTTACTCAAATTAAAATAAAAGCTGATGTCTGTAGCCAAAAAAGAATATAAAAGAGTCACTACAAAGTCACTGGTAGATATGAAGAAGAACGGTGAGAAGATTGCGATGCTGACTTCTTACGACTATTCTATGGCCAAAATTGTAGATGGAGCAGGAATTGACGTGATTTTAGTTGGAGATTCTGCGAGTAATGTTATGGCGGGACATGAAACTACACTGCCAATTACTTTAGATCAAATGATTTATCACGCAACCAGTGTGGTAAGAGCTATAAATCGTGCCCTTGTAGTAGTAGATCTCCCCTTCGGAAGTTACCAAAGTGACCCAAAAGAAGCTTTGCGATCAGCTATTAGGATTATGAAAGAAAGCGGTGGCCATGCGGTGAAACTTGAAGGCGGAAAAGAAATTAAAGAATCCTTGAAACGTATTCTTAACGCTGGAATCCCAGTGATGGGACATTTAGGTTTAACTCCGCAATCGATTTATAAATTTGGAACTTATACCGTTCGTGCTAAAGAAGAAGCGGAAGCCGAAAAACTAAAATCTGATGCAATATTACTAGAACGACTTGGCTGCTTTGCCGTGGTCTTAGAAAAAGTTCCTGCAAAACTGGCAAAAGAAGTAGCTGAAAGTATTAGTATTCCAGTAATAGGAATTGGTGCCGGAAATAACGTAGACGGCCAGGTTTTGGTGATTCACGATATGTTGGGAATGACGCACGAATTTAACCCCAGATTTCTTAGAAGGTATGCCGATCTTCACAAAGAAATGACAAAAGCCTTTGAAGACTACCGCGATGATGTAAAAAGCCAGAGCTTCCCATCTGATGATGAACAATATTAATTTAGTAGGCAGCACGCAGTTGCAATAGGCAGTATTGATAAATCTTTACTTTGGAAAAAATAATTTCAGACAAAAATAACCTACAGGTACTTTTTGAAGACAACCACATTATTGTGGTGAACAAACGCCCCGGGGATATTGTTCAAGGCGATAAAACCGGGGACAAACCACTTAGCGAAGTGGTGAAATCTTACCTAAAGGAAAAATATAATAAACCGGGAGATGCCTATCTGGGAGTGGTCCACCGATTAGATAGGCCCACCAGTGGAATTGTACTTTTCTCTAAAACCTCTAAAGCCCTACCCCGACTCAATAAACTTTTTCAGAAGAAAGAAGCACAAAAAACATATTGGGCAATTGTTAAAAATGCTCCACCAAAAAAGTCGGATACTTTAGTACATTTTCTAAAAAGAAATCCGAAGCAAAACAAATCTTATGCTCATATAAAAGAGGTTCCGGATAGTAAAGAAGCTATTTTGGATTACCGAATGCTGAAGGAACTCGACAACTATTTCCTATTAGAAGTAGATTTACATACCGGGCGACATCATCAAATCAGGAGCCAGCTTTCTGCTATTGGCAGCCCTATTAAAGGCGACCTTAAATACGGGTTTGACCGGAGTAACAAAGACGCTAGTATTCATTTACACGCCAGGGAACTCAAATTTATTCATCCCGTAAAAAAAGAAGAAATCCATATTATAGCACCTCCTCCAGATGAAGTACTATGGAATAATTGTTTAAATTAAATCAGTACGTAACTACTGTAAAATAGAATTAACGACTCACAAGCGCCACCTTCTTAGCTATCACTTCAGCCACGGGGCGATTTTCTATTTTGCTTTCCAGCCAGGAAATGATATCAAGATAAAGAAACGCCCGGCGTTCATATGGGTGGTCTTCATATTCTTTCAATTTGGCATGCAGCTTCCTAAACTCGTCTTTAATCTCAAGCGGGGAAACTTCGGGTAAATTCCTAAGGAAACGAATCATTTCTTTCTGGACTTCGTGTAAGTCGTTCATTTTGATCAAAAACTTATAGGTAGATTTTACCAAACGGTCTAAATGATAATCCAAACCTGCTTCATAATGCGCCACCAGACTTAAAATTCGAGCAAAACACATCAAATCTTCCCGCATTTCCAGAGATTTATTATTGATGATTTTATTAAGGAATTCAATACATTTTTTATTATTTCCGTCTCCAAAGTAAAGACAGGCAATTTTATAGTAAAACACCATGATATGATGCTCATCAATTCGGTCTTTATATTTAGTGATTTTTTTTTGAATTTTCTCTACCAACTCATCGCCATTGGCAAAATTGCCTTGCATAAAGCGTAAATTCAACTTATTGGAATATAAATAAAGAAAAGCCAAAGCCTTGATATTATCATCGTCAGGGATTTTGGCATCCTTCAGCATCCCTTCAAGATTCTTAAGGGTCTTTTCAAATAAATTGGTATGATTCAGATAAAATAAAGATTCCAGTAAATAATGATTCCCCTTTAAATAAGAAACCGGATGTATAGGCACCAAATGCTTATGTTCGTTAAAAAGATCTATCCACTTCATAGAATAGCGGTAGCAGGCCAAAAAATCCTGGGTGATAAAACTAAACCATAAATGTGCCTTATACAGCCACAATTTTTCTCTAAAACCTATATTCTTGATTTGATATTCCGGAAGGTTTTCATAAAAATAATTTCTGATACTTTCGGCCTCTTCCTGAGTTCTGGCGTAACCCATTTTGAGAAAAATAGCATATAACTGCAAAGACAAATTTGAAAGTTTACTGGAAATTAAATTAAGATCACTCAAATCACGAGTCTGCTGAATAAGGCTTTCGGCCCGGTTTGCTATACTTCGGGTGATATATTGTGATTCTATTATCTTTTCCAATTCAAGAATCTCATAAGCCAGGTTTTTTTCTTCATATTCCAGGGCCTGTCCTTTTATTTTATCGAGCAACTTTAGGCTTTGCTTATATAATCCTTTTCGGTAAAGGATATAGGCAAAATCAAACTGTTCCCTAATTTGCACCGGTATACTTTGGTGTGCCGGATTCAGCCTTAAACTAATAAGAATTTGCTTATATAAATGTGCTTTAACATTAGATAATTGTTGCTTACTAATCTTAGTTTTTAGAAGAATCTCTTTCTCATTATATTTCTTCAGCTTGGTCATTACCTTAAATAAATTCAGAAATTTACTATCGGTGTTCACTCCAATTCTTCCTACATAAAGGGAAAATTGTCGCTTTTCTGAAGGTGAAAGTGACTTTATTAAAGAAAGTAAGTTATCAGTTAAATCATTAGTCATTGTAACAGAATCGTTTATAAATCACTGATTTACAGTGGTATTACAGTTTAATTTTTAGTTTAATTATCGTAATGCCCTAATAAGCAAAGGTCCGAAGTGTATAGATTAACAATACTTTAGTTAAAGATAAAGTAAAAAAAATCTCTTATGAGCACAGAAAAGGTAGAAATTTTTGACACGACGTTACGAGACGGAGAGCAGGTTCCAGGTTGTAAATTGAATACAGCCCAGAAACTTAAAATCGCTGCGCGCCTTGATGAGCTGGGAGTAGATGTTATTGAGGCAGGTTTTCCTGTTTCCAGTCCCGGCGATTATCAATCGGTTTATGAAATCTCTAAGCTGGCAAAGAATGCCGCCGTTTGTGGACTCACCCGTGCTGTTAAAAAAGATATCGAAGTTGCTGCTGAAGCTTTAAAACCTGCCAGAAAACCGCGTATTCATACCGGAATTGGTACTTCAGACCCTCATATTAAATATAAATTCAACTCTACAAGAGAAGAAATTATTGTGCGCGGTGTAGCTGCGGTTAAACACGCTAAGAATTTTGTAGATGATGTGGAGTTTTATGCCGAAGATGCCGGAAGAACAGATAATGAATTCCTTGCCCGTGTATGTACCGAAATGATAAAAGCCGGTGCCACAGTATTGAACATTCCTGATACCACCGGATATTGTCTTCCTGAGGAATATGGAAGAAAAATAAAATATTTAAAAGACAATGTAAAGGACATCGATAAAGTGACACTTTCCTGTCATTGTCATAACGATTTAGGCCTTGCTACGGCAAATGCCATTGCAGGAGTAATGAATGGTGCCCGCCAAATAGAATGCACCATTAATGGTATTGGGGAGCGTGCAGGAAATACTGCTTTAGAAGAGGTCGTCATGATCTTAAGACAGCACCCGACTTTAAATTTAAATACGCAAATAGACCCGAAATTCCTTTATGATACTAGTTGTATGGTTTCCCGTGAAATGGGAATGTTTGTACAGCCTAATAAAGCTATTGTAGGCGCCAATGCTTTTGCACACAGCTCCGGAATTCACCAGGACGGTGTGATTAAAAATCGTGAAACATACGAAATTATAGATCCAGCAGAAGTTGGGGTAACCGAATCGGCGATTGTATTAACCGCAAGAAGTGGAAGAGCAGCTTTGGCCTATAAAGCCAAAAAAATGGGATACGATTTAACCAAACTTCAGTTAGATACGGTTTACAACGAATTCCTGAATTTTGCTGATGCCCGAAGATGCGTGGAAGACAATGATATTCACGAAATTATGGAAATTTCAGAAAGAAAAATAAGAGCAATAGCCTAGTGAATCAGCATAATGCTGGATCCATAAAATGGCTACACAGGAAGAATAATATAAGCCTGAAAATGAATTCCCAATCTGGGATTGAATTTATAAAAAAATGAAAAAAACTTTATTCGATAAAATCTGGGATTCCCACGTGGTAGAATCTATACCCAATGGGCCCGATATTTTATATATCGATAAACATTTAATTCACGAAGTCACCAGTCCCCAGGCTTTTAACGAGTTGAAAGAACGTGAAATTTCTGTGTTTCGACCAAATCAAATTGTTGCGACGGCAGATCATAACACACCCACTGAAAATCAGCATTTACCGGTTAAAGATTTGTTGTCCAGAAAGCAACTTAAGGAGTTGACCCAAAACTGCGAAGAAAATAATATTACGCTTTACGGCCTGGGTCATCCTTATAACGGAATTGTACACGTAATGGCTCCCGAACTCGGGATTACCCAACCGGGAATGACTATGGTTTGTGGAGACAGCCACACTTCTACTCATGGTGCTTTTGGCACAATTGCCTTCGGAATTGGTACCAGCCAGGTTTCACAGGTATTTGCCAGTCAGTGCGTGTTGGTTCAGAAACCTAAAAAATTACGCGTAAATGTCAACGGAAAACTCAAAAAAGGGGTTTTACCTAAAGATGTGATCCTTTACATTATTAGCAAACTCGGAACAAATTCTGGTACTGGATATTTTTGTGAATACGCCGGAAATGTATTCGAAGAAATGTCTATGGAAGGCCGAATGACGGTTTGTAATATGAGCATAGAAATGGGCGCCCGTGGCGGCTTGATCGCTCCCGATAAAACTACTTTTGAATATGTAAAAGGAAAAGAATTCGCACCAAAAGGTGAAGCGTTTGATGCTATAAAAGCTTACTGGCAAACGCTAAAAACCGATGAGGACGCTGAGTTCGATCAGGAATATTCTTTTGATGCCGAAGATATCGAACCGATGATCACCTACGGAACAAATCCCGGGATGGGCATAAAAATTACCGGTTCCATTCCAATGGAAGGTGGAAAAAGCGATGCAAAAGCTTTGGCTTACATGGGCTTTAAACCCGGTGAATCTTTACTCGAAAAAACTATTAACTGGATTTTTATTGGTAGTTGTACCAATTCCAGAATTGAGGATTTTCGCCAGGCAGCGGCTTATATAAAAGGTAAGCAAAAAGCAGCAAATGTAAATGCGTTGATTGTACCCGGTTCACGCCAGGTTGCCGCACAAATTGAAGCGGAAGGCCTACGGGAAGTTTTTGAAAATGCCGGCTTCACCCTAAGGCAACCGGGTTGCTCGGCTTGTTTGGCAATGAACGATGATAAAATTCCTGCAGGCGAATATTGCGTTTCTACCAGTAATAGAAATTTTGAAGGAAGACAGGGACAGGGTTCCAGAACCATATTAGCAAGTCCGTTAACTGCAGCAGCTACAGCTATTTCAGGAAAATTAACCGACTTTACAAAACATTTAAATTAAGATGGAAAAGTTTATCACATTAACCGATACAGCGGTTCCTTTAGAGATAGAAAACGTAGATACCGACCAGATCATTCCGGCGAGGTTCCTTAAAGCTACCGATAAAGCTGGCTTTGGAGAAAACCTGTTTCGCGATTGGCGTTTTGATAAAAACGACGAGCCAAATCCCGAATTCGCCTTAAATAAACCCGAGTATAAAGGTTCCATCTTGGTAGCCGGGGATAATTTTGGATGCGGTTCCAGCCGGGAACACGCGGCTTGGGCGATTAAAGCTTATGGATTTACAGTCGTTGTTTCGAGCTATTTCGCTGATATCTTCAAAGGAAATGCGCTAAATAACGGTTTGCTTCCGGTTCAGGTAAGTCCTGAATTTTTGGACCAGCTTTTCGCTGAAATCACCAAAGATCCTTCCGTAGAAATTAAAGTCGACCTGGAAGCTCAGAAAATCGGGATTCCGAAGAAAGATATTTCAGAAAGTTTTGAGATAGATCCGTATAAAAAAACCTGTATGATCAATGGTTTTGACGATATAGATTTCCTCGTAAGCAAACTTGACGCGATTAAAGAATTTGAAAAGAAAAAATCACACAAAACGCAAGCCACCACAGCCTTGTAGTTTTTTAAATAATTAAAAGATTATCCCGATAGCTATCGGGAAACCACACATAAAGAAGAAGAAAAATGAAATTAAAAATAGCAGTCTTACCCGGAGACGGGATAGGTCCCGAAATTACACAGCAATCGGTTAAAGTTTTAAAAGCTGTAGCAGATCGTTTCGATCACCACTTTGAATTTGAAGACGCCTTGGTAGGTGCGGCAGCAATAGACTTGCTGGATAATCCGTTACCTGAAGCTACGCTGGAATTATGTAAGAAATCTGATGCTGTGTTATTTGGGGCTATAGGACATCCAAAATACGACAATAATCCCGATGCAAAAGTAAGACCTGAACAAGGGCTTTTGCAGTTAAGGAAAGGGCTTGGGCTTTTTGCCAACATTAGGCCTGTGAAGGCTTACGACAAACTTATAGAACAATCGCCATTAAAGGCTGAGCGAATTGCCGGAGCCAATATGGTGATTTACCGCGAACTTACCGGCGGAATTTACTTTGGCGATAAATTTACTGCGGAAGACGGACAAAGCGCTACCGATGTTTGTACCTACTCTGTAGATGAAATTTCCCGGGTGGCTCACCTTGCTTTTAAAGCGGCTGAGCAGCGTTCAAAAAAATTGACCTTGGTAGATAAAGCCAACGTTTTGGAAACTTCCAGGTTATGGCGTAAAACGGTAACTGAAATTGGAAAAGAATATCCCGAAGTGGAATTAAATTTCCTTTTTGTAGATAACGCCGCAATGCAAATGATCCTGAACCCAACCCAATTCGACGTAATTCTTACCGAAAATATGTTTGGTGACATCCTTTCAGATGAAGCCAGCGTAATTGGTGGTAGCATCGGCTTACTGGCATCAGCCTCGGTAGGAAAAGAAAGCGCGATGTTTGAACCAATTCACGGTTCTTACCCTGAGGCCACCGGAAAAGGAATTGCAAACCCTGTAGCCTCTATTTTATCAGCTGCGATGCTTTTGGAGCATTTTGGACTTATAGAAGAATCTGATGCAGTGAAAAAAGCAGTAGAACTTAGCATTAAGCTAAATGTTTGCACCATAGATATTAACAAAGACAACCATTATACCACAGAAAAAGTGGGTGATTTCCTTGAGGGACTTATTAGCGAAGTTGATAATATTAGCATCAACAACGAAAACCTAAATCTCGGGCAAATGACTATTATTTAAGAGTTTTTTTTCTTCATTTATGTTTTGGACCTCTCGCATTTCGTGTGGTTTTGCGGGAGGTTTTTTAGTGATACCCACTAGACAGGCGTTTGAAAAAACGTCTGTCTAGTGCTGGTTGAACTATCCTGACTTCAGTCGGGATTTTAATACTTCTAAACATTCTATTGAAAAGGCACGAATGTTAAGGATTCCGGTCTTCTTGAAATTTGCAAAAACAAAATTGTGGTTCTTTAACATTTCTGAAGTGTCCTCCTTATTTTCTATTTCCTATAGATATAACGCTCCCCTGGCGCTTTTTTTAAAGCAGATTTATTACAGTCCAACAGGAGCAGCATATTTATACTTTCCTATTTTAGAATTCTTGCTATATTTCTCTCCTAAAGCTTTCAACAAATAATATGTTCTGACAAAACCCAACCCCTTAAGAGTGGAATATTTATAGCAAGTTTATATAACGAGAATAAAGGAGTTCCCGGAGAGTGCAATATAAGACACTATCCCGTAAAGTGTGTAAGTTTTAAATAAGGGGGTTTGGCTTTATTATTTAAAGTCGAACCCTTTCTTCATATATAGTTAAGAACTGATTGAGTATAATTCCCCAGTTTCTAACCGGCATAGTCCACTTTTTTGTGGCTTCCCTTAATGCCAAATATACAGATTTCATAACAGCATCATCGGTTGGGAAGGATAATTTATTCTTGGTGTACTTCCTGATCTTACCGTTTAAATTTTCAATCAGGTTGGTCGTGTAAATGATACGCCTGATCTCAAGTGGGAACTCATAGAAAACTGTAAGGTCTTCCCAGTTGTCTCTCCAGCTTTTAATAGCATAGGAATACTTGTCATTCCAATTGCGTGCAAAATCTTCCAGTGCAGCTTCTGCTGCCTGTTTGGTGGGGGCATCATAGATGAGCTTCATATCCTTTGTAAAGGCTTTTTTATCTTTCCAGACCACATACCTGCAGGCATTCCTGATCTGGTGGACTACACATATTTGAGTTCTGGATTCCGGGAATACGTTTCTAATGGTATCGGTAAATCCATTCAGATTATCTGTAGCGGTGATCAGAATATCCTCCACACCACGGGCTTTCATATCAGTAAGTACGCTCATCCAGAAAGCTGCAGATTCATTCTTTCCAAGCCATAGACCAAGAACCTCTTTCTTACCATCTCTCCTAAGACCTACTGCGATATAAATCGTTTTGTTGACTACCTTGGAGTTCTCTCGTACCTTAAACACGATCCCATCCATCCAGACAATAAGATAAACAGACTCTAAAGGGCGGTTCTGCCAGGCGACAATATCATTGCTAATCCGGTCAGTTATTCGAGATATGGTGGAAGTAGAAACATCAAAACCATAGACTTCAGAGATCTGTTCTTCGATATCACTATTGCTCATTCCTTTGGCATAAAGAGAGACAATTACATTCTCGATTCCATCAACCATATTTTGCCGCTTGGGAACAATCATGGGATTAAAGGATCCGTCCCTGTCCCTGGGAACCTTTATAGAATCCTCTCCATAGGAACTGCAAACCTTCTTCTGGGAATAGCCGTTGCGGGTATTACCTTCTTTAGATCGCTGGTTTTTCTCGTAATCAAGGTGACCATCAAGCTCACCTTCTAACATCTTTTCCAGACCACGCTTTTGGAGTTGTTTTAGGAAATTACTGAGTTCTTCTCCGGATTTGAACTGCTTTAAAAAATCATCGTCAAATAAATCTTCTTTTTTCATTACTGTGTAAATATTAGAGGCCTGAAATTACAGGCAAGATTAAAAAAATATCGGGGTTTGCAAACCCCGATATTTTCTACTTACACAGATTTTGAGATAGTCCCCAATATAAATCCGCAGAAACATTAAAAAAAACTAAATCCTATATCAGATCCTTTTTTCTCCTGATCTCCTCAAGCCCAAGATTGTCTTTACTTCCCAAATGTGAATGTTTCTTCCCTTCAGTAGCTTCATAAGTTCCATCCTGAACCTGCCCACCAATTATCTGATAAGCCTCCCTAAAGGATTTTCCCTGCATTACCAAATCGTTGATGCTATCTACCGTAAACAGGTATTTATATTTTTCATCTTGTAAATTGATATTCTTAACTTTAATTAAAGCGATAGCATGGATAAAAACATCCAGGATCTCTTTAATATTTTCCACCGCATAAATGCTATTTTCCTTGATCAATTGGTAATCCCGATGATAACCACTTGGTAAATTATTGGTAATTAAAATCATCTCGTTCGCGATACTCTGGAGTTTATTGCATTTTCCACGGATGAGTTCAAAAACATCGGGGTTCTTTTTGTGGGGCATAATGCTGGAACCTGTTGTGAGCTCATCGGGAAAAGTGATAAAATCAAAATTCTGACTCATATATAAGCAAATATCCATCGCAAACCTGGAAAGCGTATTGGAAACCGAAGCTATATTGGAAGTCACCGTTCGTTCGCATTTCCCACGACCCAATTGCGCAGCCACTACGTTATATTTTAAAGTTGAAAATCCCAAGTCTTGGGTGGTGAATTCCCGGTCTATAGGAAATGAAGAGCCATAACCCGCAGCAGATCCCAACGGATTCTGGTCTACAACTTTTAAACCGGCATCTAGTAAATAAAGGTCATCAATAAGCAATTCTGCATAAGCCGAAAACCATAAACCAAAGCTTGATGGCATCGCTACCTGCAAATGCGTATATCCGGGAAGAAGTTTTTCCTGATGTTCATCTGCAAGACTTAAAAGTACATCTACCAGGTTCTTTGTCTTACCGGAAATTTCCTGTAGGTTTTCTTTAAAATACAATTGCATGGCCACCAAAACCTGGTCGTTCCTGGAACGGGCGGTATGTATTTTCTTTCCGGTATCACCTAATGCTTTGGTTAATTCAAATTCAATTTTGGAATGTACATCTTCAAAATCTTCTTCAATCTCAAAAGTACCATTTTCAAGTTGTTGCTGAAGTTTTGCTAATTCCCTTTCAATATCCTTTACTTCGCCTGAAGTCAGGATTCCGACTTTCCCAAGCATCTTAGCGTGCGCTTTTGAAGCTTTTAAATCGTATTCAGCAATATGCATATCCAGCTCACGATCGTTTCCTACAGTGAAATTTTCAATCTTTTTATCTATTGCTAATCCTTTATCCCAGAGTTTCATAGTTTTATTTTTTCTAACCTCCAGACCTCACAGGTTTTGAAAACCTGTGAGGTCTCCTTTATTTTTTAAAAGCCTTCTCCAATAACTTAATGTACTTTTCAATCCCCTCCTCTATTTCCTTCACATAAATAAATTCATCTGCGGAATGGGACCTTGTGGAATCACCCGGACCTAATTTTAAGGAAGGGCATTCCAGCATTGCCTGGTCTGACAACGTGGGTGAGCCATAGGTTTCCATTCCTAAAGCAGTTCCCGCTTTAACCAGCTCGTGATCTTTAGGAATCGATGAGGAATTCAACCGAAGCGAACGCGCTGTAATTTCATCTACCGGTGCTTTTTCCTGAAGAATTTGATCAATTTCAGCATTGGAATAAGCGTCATTCACCCTAACGTCGATTACCATATCTACGTGGCCCGGCACTACATTATGCTGGCTCCCGGCATTCATCTGGGTTACGGTAAGTTTTACTTTTCCCAAAGCTTCCGATTCCTTTGGAAAATCAAACTCCTCAAACCATTTTAAAACATCGGCGGTTTTATAGATGGCGTTCTTATCGTTGGGATGCGCTGCGTGTGAGGGCGTTCCCTTTACTTTTGCATCAAAAACCACCAGGCCTTTTTCGGCAATGGCCAGTTGCATTAAAGTGGGTTCGCCAACAATAGCTACATCAATTTTTGGCATTTTTGGCAACATACAGGCAATCCCGTTTTTCCCGTTAATTTCTTCTTCCCCGGTTCCGGCAAAAATCAGATTATATTTCAGGTCTTTGGCTTCGTAATACCAGGTAAAGGTTGCAAGTAAGGACACCAGGCAACCACCCGCATCATTGCTACCCAAACCATATAATTTTCCATCTTCAATCTTAGCTTCAAAGGGGTCTCGAGTGTAAGCCGAATTCGGTTTTACCGTATCATGATGTGAATTAAGCAGTAAGCTGGGTTTGTCTGAATCAAAATACTTATTGGTAGCCCATACATTATTTAAATGTCGAAAAAAGGTCATGTCCTTTTCTCTAAACCACTTTTCTAGCAAATCGGCCGTTTTATCTTCTTCTTTTGAAAAAGACTGGGTAGCAATAAGCTTTTTAAGTAATTCTATCGCATCATTTTGTAATTCTTCGAGCTTCATCAGTTACTGATTTTAGTATAAATAGATTCTTTTTTTAATAACCTGAAATCACCAAGAAATATATTCTTCACACCACTTTCCAAAGCCTGAAAACAATTATGTAGTTTTGGTAACATCCCGTCACTGATTACTTTTTCTTCGAGTAATTCCTGATATTTTTCCCTGTTAATTTTTTCAATTACCGAATCATCTTCTTCTGCATCGGCTAGTACGCCTTTTTTCTCGAAACAAAAGTAAAGTTCTGTTTCATAAATTGAGCTCATCGCTTTAGCGATTTCCGCGGCAACAGAATCCCCATTGGTATTGAGAAGCAGTCCATCTTCTGTACAGGAAATAGCCGAAAAAACCGGTGTTATTTCTTTTTTTAAAATTGAATTTATAAATTCTGAATTCACCTTCTCTACGTCACCCACAAATCCAAAATCAATTTCCTTAACAGGGCGTTTTTTGGAAACAATACTCATCCCATCCGCTCCACAAAGACCTAATGCATTATTCTTAAGAGCCTGTAATTTGGCTACAATGTTTTTATTGATAAGTCCGCCGTAAACCATGGTAATCACTTTAATAGAATCGGCATCGGTAATTCTACGTCCCTCAAACATGTGGGTTTTATAACCTAGTTTTCCTGCAATTTCAGTAGCCAGGTTTCCCCCGCCGTGCACTAAAATCTTCGGATCTTCCAAAGCCACAAAATCATTCAGGAATTCAGCGAATTTTGTCTCATTTTCAATAAGCTTCCCTCCTATTTTTACAACTTTTAAAACCATTTTTTAGATATTTTTCTCAGTTTGTTACCTCGAACGCCAGCCTGAAAAACTTCATTCTCACAGGGAGTCGAGAGGCTAAGCATTTTTTCCTAATTCGGTTTCTTTTACTTTTTCCTCTAAAATCCTTTTTAAAACCGCTTGTGCGGCAAAAGTTCGATTTCCTGCCTGCTGGATCACTACCGAGTTTTCCGAATCCAAAACTTCATCAGCAATTACCATATTTCTTCTTACCGGTAGACAATGCATCACTTTCGCATTATTGGTTTGCTTTAATTTTTCTGCTGAAAAAGTCCAGTTTCTGTCTTCACTTAATTTCTGTCCGTAAGTTTCATAACTGCTCCAGTTCTTTACATAAACAAAATCGGCGTCTTTTAAAGCTTCGTCCTGGTTATGAATTACAGGAACATTTTTAGTGATTTCAGGATTCAAATTATAGCCTTCAGGATTGGTGATCACAAAATCGGCATCCAGTTTTTGCATAATCTCGGTTAAAGAATTGGGCACGCTTTGCGGCAATGCTTTTGGATGCGGTGCCCAGCTAAGCACAACTTTTGGTCTGTCCTTCTTCTTTAATTCTGAAATAGTAAGTGCATCAGTAAGAGCCTGCAGCGGATGTCCGGTGGCGCTTTCAAGGTTCACAACAGGCACTGAAGCATACTTTTTAAAACTATTCAATACTGTTTCTGCTTCATCCTTTTCTTTTTCCTTCAAGTCTGGAAAAGCCCTCACCGCGATAATATCACAATACTGTGATAATACAGCCGCTGCCTCTTTGATGTGTTCAGCCTTATCGGAATCCATTACCGCTCCGTCTTCAAATTCCAGTTTCCAGCTGTCACTCCCGGCATTCATCACCATCACGTCCATTCCCAGTAATTTTCCCGCTTTTTCAGTACTTAAGCGTGTTCTCAAACTCGGATTAAAAAACAGCATTCCCAGTGTTTTTCCTTTGCCAATTTCTAAAGTGGAAGTGCCGTTTTTAAGCTCCAGGGCTTCAGTTATCACCTGTTGTAAATCTTCTATATCGGATAATTTTGTGTAATTCTTCATTTTGCTGGTTTTCAGCCCCCGTATGTTTCCAAAACCTGTGGGACTCAATTATAATCTATTGTAATACACTTCTCGCTGCTCCCTCTTCTCGAATGCCCGCCAGATGAGATCTTTCGGGCTGACGCTAGAAATGACATTTAAGGTTTAATTTAAAACAATTTTCAAAGCTTTAAATAACTCATCAAAATGCTCTTTTTTAATATTTAAAGGGGGTAAAATCCGCAGGAGTTTTTTGTTTGCGGAAGCACCCGTAAAAATTTGATGTTTATACAAAAGCTCTTTTCTTATCTGTGCGATTTCAAAATCGAATTCCAAACCAATCATTAATCCACGGCCTTTGATTTTTTTAATCTGCGGAATTTCTGTCGTTTTTTCTTTTACAAATTCAAAAAGTTCGGTAGCATTTGCCAGAAGGTTTTCCTTTTCAATGACTTCCAGAACCGAAATCCCCGCCACGCAGGCCAGATGATTTCCTCCAAAAGTAGTTCCCAACATTCCTGACTTTGCTTTAATGGATTTGTCAATTAAAACCCCGCCAATCGGAAATCCATTGCCCATTCCTTTTGCTACAGAAATAATATCAGGACGAATTTTGTGTTTTTGAAAAGCGAAAAAATCACCCGTTCTACCATATCCTGACTGCACTTCATCAGCAATTAAAACCGATTTGTATTTTTTACACAATTCAGCGATTTTTTCATAAAATTCAGTAGATGCCTCATCCAGCCCGCCAACTCCCTGGATCACTTCAAAAATAACCGCCGCAACATCGCCTTTTTTCAACTCACTTTCAAGGGCTTCAGAATCTTCAAAACCAAGTTTGGTCGCTTTATGGTTCTGGTTAAACGGGGCTTTGATATTTTCATTATCGGTCACCGCAACAACTCCGGATGTCCTTCCGTGGAATGCTTTATCAAAATAAATAATCCTATCCTTTCTGGTGTGAAAAGAAGCGACTTTCAAAGCATTTTCATTTGCTTCAGCACCCGAATTACATAAAAACAGGCTATAATCTTTTACCCCGGAAAGTTTTTCCAGTTTATCAGCAAGTTCCTCTTGTAGAGGATTTTTAACTGAATTGGAATAAAAACCCAGTTCGGCAACCTGTTTGGAAATCGCATTCACGTAAGCCGGATGGGAATGCCCAATCGAGATCACCGCGTGACCTCCATAAAGGTCCAGGTATTTTTTTCCTTCCTTATCAAAAACATTAGCGCCCCTGCCCTTTATTGGGGTAATATCGTAAAGCGGATAAACATCAAATAATTCCATAGTTAGTCGGTTGTAATCGTGTTTATTTTTTTAAATGAAGCCTGTATACCTTTAATTAGGGAAGAACTCAGACCATTGTGTTCCATTTCGTTTAGGCCTTCAATAGTGCAACCACGGGGCGTGGTTACCTTATCGATTTCTTCTTCTGGGTGCTTCCCTGACTCTATAAGTAAACTGGAAGCTCCCAGACAGGTTTGCATAGCCAATTGCTGTGCATCTTTTGCATCAAAACCAAGTTGCACCGCTCCCTGGGTGGTGGCGCGTATAAGCCGCATCCAGAAAGCAACTCCGCTGGCACAAATAACCGTGGCGGCCTGCATTTTATTTTCAGGAATAATTATACTGGTTCCCAAACGATTAAAAATCGCTTCGGCAATAGCGATGCGCTTTTTCCCTTTTTCGTTACTGCAAAGACAGGTCATCGATTTTCCAACAGCAATGGCTGTGTTGGGCATTGAGCGAACTATAAACTGTTCCTCTCCAACTATCGCTTCAATAGCAGCGATTTTAAAACCGGTAACTGTGGAAATAAGCACATGCTTTTCATGAAGATCGTCTTTAATTTCTTCCAGGATCCGCTGCATTTGCGTGGGTTGAACCGCAAAAATCAGAATATCTGAATGCTGCACCGCTTCCCGGTTGTCGTTGGTGACCTTAACCTTGGCATATTCCTCATATTCCTGAATTTCTTCAGTTTTTCTTTTGGTAAGGTATAAGGTGGTAAACGCATTGTTTACAATTAGGCCTTTCGCAATAGAAAGTCCCAGGTTCCCGGCTCCTATAATGGCTATTTTCATTGGTTTGGTTTTAGTTGGTTGCTTGCCACGAAATCACTAATATCTTTTGCCAAACCTCACAGGTTTTGAAAACCTGTGAGGTTTAAATTCACATATAAAATTCGTGTATTAGTGGCTATTTTTTAAAAATAACTCGCTTTTAATTTTAATCCTGAAGTCTCTTCAAAGCCAAACATCAGGTTCATATTTTGAACAGCTTGCCCTGAAGCACCTTTCAGTAAATTATCGATCACACTGGTGATCAAAATTTTATCGCCAAATTTCTGCAATTTCAAGAGACATTTATTGGTATTCACTACTTGCTTTAAATGTAAATCATCTTCAACAACAAACGTAAAAGCCGAATCTTGATAAGCTTCAGAATATATCGCTTTAGCTTCCTCAAGACTTCCTTCAAATTTCGTGTAAGCCGTGGCGTGGATTCCCCTTGAAAAATTTCCCCTGTTCGGAATAAAATTTATTCCCGGGAGCTTATTATTCTGAAGTAGCTTTAGGCTCTGCCCTATCTCATTCAAATGCTGATGTTCAAAAGCCTTGTAACTGGAAAAATTATTATCCCTCCAGGTAAAATGTGTAGTGGCCGAAAGTGAAGTTCCCGCACCGGTTGCGCCGGTTACCGCATTTACGTGAACATCATCCTGTAACAAACCTGCTTTGGCAAGTGGCAAAATAGCCAGGCTAATCGCTGTGGCAAAACAGCCGGGATTAGCGATAAAATCAGCGTTTTTGATTTTCTCTTTATTAAATTCAGGCAAACCATAAACAAAGGAGTGTTCGCCCTTCATTCTATAATCGGTGCTTAGATCTATGATTTTGGTGTTTTCTGAAAACTGATTCTCAGCAAGGAATTTCACCGAATTTCCGTGTCCCAGGCACAAAAAAACCACATCTACATTTTTATTAATCTCCCCGCTGAATTGCAAATCGGTTTCGCCCAGTAAATCCTGATGTATTCCCGCCACCGGTTTTCCGGGTTGAGAAGTGCTGTATACAAAATCAAGTTTAGTTCCAGGATGGTTTATAAGTATTCTAATGAGCTCGCCGGCCGTATAACCGGCACCGCCAATTATTCCTGCTGTTATCATTTCCCTTCTTTTACGTGTTGGTAGATCTTTCCGGCATTCGACAGAATTTTTATAAACCCTTTGGCATCATCTGCCGTCCAGGCTTTATTTTCTTCGCCGTAATTTCCGAAGCTGGAATTCATTAAATCATTTTGAGATTTAATTCCATCAAGTGTGAAACGGTATGGATGCAGCGTTACAAAAACCTCCCCGCTCACCTGCTCCTGTGAACTTTCTAAAAAAGCTTCCAAATCCCGCATTACGGGTTCTAAATACTGGCCTTCGTGCAAGTGGGTTCCATACCAGTTAGCCAGGTAATCTTTATGTTGTAATTGCCATTTGCTAAGTGTATGTTTTTCCAGTAAATGGTGAGCCTTTATAGTGATTAAGGCTGCTGCGGCTTCAAAACCAACCCTTCCTTTTATGCCTATAATCGTGTCGCCAACGTGAATATCACGGCCAATGGCATATTTTGAGGCGATATTTTCAAGGATTTCAATATTATTCTCCGGGGAATTTTCTTTTCCATTTACCGCGGAAAGTTCACCTTTGGTAAATGACAAACTGATTTGTTTAGCTTCTTTCTCCTGAACTTGAGAAGGGTAAGCACTTTCAGGTAAAGGTTTTTCTGAAGTCAGCGTTTCCGCCCCACCTACACTAGTACCCCAAAGGCCCTTGTTCACCGAATATTTTGATTTTTCCCAATTCATTTCAACGCCATTCTGCTTCAGGTATTCAATCTCTTCCTGGCGGCTGAGTTGCTTATCCCTAATTGGCGTGATAATTTCAATTTCAGGAGCGATAATCTGAAAGATCATATCAAATCTTACCTGGTCGTTTCCTGCGCCTGTACTACCGTGTGCTATATATTTTGCATCAATACTTTTAGCATAATTCACGATCTCAATGGCCTGTACTATCCTTTCTGCACTTACCGAAAGTGGATAGGTATTGTTTTTTAAAACATTTCCGAAGATTAAATATTTCACCACTTTTTGGTAAAATGAAGAAACCGCATCGATATTTTTATAAGTTTTCGCTCCTATTTTTTGTGCATTCTCTCCAATTTTCTTCACTTCTTCTTCTGAAAACCCCCCGGTATTTACACTCACGGCATGGACTTCAAAGTTTTCTTCTTTAGATAAATATTTTGCGCAGTAAGAAGTATCCAAACCTCCACTGTATGCTATCACTACTTTTTTCATTTGATTTATTTTCGATTTTAACGTCACATCCTGAACTTGTTTCAGGATCTAACTAACTTAGAAGCTTAAACAAGTTCAGCTTGACGATCAATAAATTTAATTCGAACTCCCGTTTTTCTCTTTTTTGTAAAACAAAGTCTGTTTTATATTCTTCAATCTTTTAAAAGCTTTATCATTTAAACTTTCTTTTTTGTTTTCTTTCTTTGTATCCTTTTTTCTTTCAGGATCATACATCATTCCCGTACAAAGACACATATTACGCTCGGTTCGGGTAAGGATATCGTAATTCTTGCAGGTTTGGCAGCCTTTCCAAAACGCGTCATCATCGGTAAGTTCAGAAAAGGTTACGGGTTGATATCCAAGTTCGTAATTTATTTTCATAACAGCCAAACCCGTAGTGATCCCGAAGATCTTTGCATTGGGATACATTTTCCTGGAATGATTAAAAACCACCTCTTTGATATCTTTGGCCAATCCCTGATTCCTGAAATCGGGGTGCACAATTAAGCCTGAATTTGCCACATACCTTTCGTGGCTCCAGGTCTCAATATAGCAGAAACCGGCAAATTTTTCGCCGTCTAAAGCAATAACCGCATTTCCCTTCTCCATTTTTCCAATAATATATTCAGGAGTTCTGCGGGCAATGCCCGTGCCTCGAACCTTTGCAGATTCTTCTATAGTTGTACAAATAATCTCAGCGTATTGAGCGTGAGATTTATTAGCAATGACAATCTTCATTTGCTAAGAAATTAGTGAGAAAATAAATTTGATTTGTTCTTTTTAAAAGGGGAACCGGACTCACCTAAGTTCCATTAAATTATACACGCACCAAGGTGCGACGCGGAAAACGGCGGCGAATGAGTATAATTTCAGAAGTAAATCTGAAATTTAAATTGGACGGTATATTTTGTGAATCTCTCAAATTGTAATTAAAATCAAATAATATTAAAAAAGAATAATGAAATTTACTTCTACCTGCGAAGGCGCGGGAAGTAGCGAAAAACGGGAAATATTATTTGTTTCATTGAAAGCATATTGTAAATGTACATAATTATTTTAACCAACCAAATATTTACACTAAATATTGAAACAAATTAGGCTTATCATTAAGATATTCCCCGTAAAAATTCTTCGCTTTCATCCTGGCTACCAATGGCTCAAAATCGGCAGGATCGTTTATTTCTATCCCAACTACGGCTGGGGCATTTTCACGATGATGCTTTTTTGAGTATTCAAAATGGGTAATATCGTCTTTAGGTCCCAAAACCTTTTCCAGAAAATCTTTTAAAGCTCCTGCCCGCTGCGGAAAACTAATCACAAAATAATGTTTTAGTCCAGCATACAATAAAGCTCTTTCCTTGATTTCGGCTGTTCGGGTGATATCGTTATTACTTCCGCTTACAATGCAAACCACATTTTTGCCTTTTATTTCTTCAGCAAAAAAATCAAGGGCACTTATAGCCATGGCTCCTGCGGGTTCTACCACTATAGCATCCTGGTTATAAAGGTCCAGGATACTTTGGCAAATCTTCCCTTCCGGAACCGTAATCATCTTATCAAGATTCTCCTTACAAATTTCAAAATTTCGTCTTCCGACTTTTTGCACTGCGGCGCCATCTACAAAACGCTCTATAGATTTTAATTCTACCAGTTTTCCTTCTTTTAAGGAAGAAGTCATAGAAGGAGCGCCTTCAGGCTCTACCCCAATTATCTTGGTATTTGGTGATAATTCTTTAAACATTGACGATAATCCTGCTAAAAGGCCACCACCACCAAGGGGTGCAAAAACATAATCTATAGGTTCGTTTGCCTGTTCCAGGATTTCCAAACCAATAGTGGCCTGGCCTTCTATTACCTTTTCATCATCAAAAGGATGAATAAAAACCAAACCAAATTTCTTGGCGTGTTTTGTTGAACTTTTAAACGAATCGTCAAAAGTATCACCTTTTAAAACCACCTCAACCCATTCGCCTCCAAACATCTTAGTTTGCTCTACTTTTTGTCTTGGGGTAGTAATTGGCATATAGATCACGCCTTTCACCTGCAGTTTATTACAGGCAAAAGCTACACCCTGTGCGTGATTCCCAGCGCTGGCACAAATAACCCCTTTATCCAGCTGTTCCTGCGGAAGACTTGAAATCTTATTATAGGCTCCGCGAATTTTATAAGAACGCACCTGTTGCAAGTCTTCCCTCTTCAACATTACATTTGCTGAAAATTTCTTGCTATAAGTAAAAGATTGCATCAAAGGTGTTTTTACCACCACTTTGGAGATGCGTTCGGCCGCTTCTTTTACAGCTTTCAACTGAGGTTTATATGTTTTTTTTTCTGCCAGCAAAGTATCCATTTTATTCCTGTATTTTTTTCATTGCAGTCATCGCTTTTCTTAGCCTTCCTCCCACTTTTTCAACGGGATGTTGCCTAATTTCATCGTTCACTGCTATTAACTGCTGATTGTCCACTCCGGTATAATCGGTTCCGAATGAATGACCTATAATCTCTTTTGGCAATCCGTTTACATAATCTTTAATAAGCGGTTTTGCCGAATGGTCAAATAAATAACAACCATATTCTGCGGTATCAGAAATAATTCTGTTCATCTCGAACAATTTCTTCCTGGCAATGGTGTTGGCTATTAACGGAGTTTCGTGCAAGGATTCATAATACGCCGAATCTGCAATGATCCCAGCTTCTACCATAGTTTCAAAAGCCAGCTCTACACCAGATTTCACAAAGGCTACCAATAATACTCCTTTATCGAAATATTCCTGTTCTTTGATCTCTTCTGAAGTTGCTTCAGATTTCTCAAAAGCGGTTTCCCCGGTTGCGGCACGCCATTCCAGCAATTCTTTATCGCCGTTTTCCCAGTCTTTCATCATTCTACTACTGAAAGCACCGGAAATAATATCATCCATATGCTTTTGGAATAGCGGGCGCATTATTTGTTTTAATTCTTCGGAAATCTCATCGGCTTTAATCTTTGCCGGATTTGAAAGCCTGTCCATCATATTGGTGATTCCGCCGTGTTTTAAAGCTTCCGTAATGGTTTCCCAACCATACTGAATAAGTTTCGAGGCATATGAAGGCTCCACACCTTCAGCCACCATTTTATCAAAACTTAGAATGGAACCTGTTTGAAGCAATCCGCATAAAATGGTTTGTTCTCCCATTAAATCAGATTTTACCTCAGCAACAAAAGAAGATGCCAGAACACCGGCTTTATCACCACCGGTAGCCACGGCATAGGCTTTGGCCCATTCAAAACCGATTCCCTGCGGATCGTTCTCCGGGTGGACAGCGATTAAAGTGGGTACTCCAAAACCTCTTTTGTATTCTTCCCTAACTTCACTTCCGGGGCATTTTGGCGCCACCATAATTACGGTGATGTCCTCCCGAATTTTCATTCCTTCTTCCACTATATTAAAACCATGCGAGTAAGAAAGCACCGCGTCTTTTTTAATATGAGGCTGAATCGCTTTTATTACCGAAGTATGTTGCTTATCTGGCGTTAGGTTAATTACCAGATCGGCGGTTGGGATCAATTCTTCATAGGTCCCAACCTTAAAATTATTTTCTGAAGCGTTTTTAAATGACTGTCGTTTTTCCTTAATGGCGCCTTCACGAAGCGCATAAGAAATATCCAAACCACTGTCGCGCATATTCAAACCCTGGTTAAGGCCTTGAGCACCACAGCCCACAATCACTATTTTTTTCCCTTTTAAAGCAGCCACTCCGTCGCTGAATTCATCACTACCCATAAACCTGCAGGTTCCCAGCTGGGCTAATTGTTCACGTAAAGAAAGGCTGTTAAAATAATTCGTCATCACTTTTATTTAATTGGTTGTATCAAATTGTTCTAAAATGTTCGAGATTGGCATTTCATTCTTGGTTACGGCAATAGTGCCAGAACGTACAAACTGCATCAATCCATAAGGCTTTAATTTTTCGTAAAGACTGTCGGTTTCGTGGCGTTTTCCGGTTTTTTCAATTACAAAAAACTTTGGCGTAACCGTCACGATGCGCGCATTAGATTCTTTTATAAAATCCTGGATATTAAGATCTTCAACAAAATCTGCCGAATTTATCTTATAAAGCGCCGTTTCCTGGTAGATCATTTCATCATCGGTATGATAAAAAGCTTTAATTACTTCAATTTGCTTTTCTATTTGCCCGGCGATCTTTTTAACCTGATCTTCGGTTACCTGCACCACGATTGTAAAACGCATTACCTCGTTTACCTCACTTCTGGAAGCGGTAATACTCTCTATATTGATATGCCTTTTCTGAAAAATGGCCGCAATACGGCTCAAAAGGCCTATGTTGTTTTCGGTATAAACCGAAACTGTGAAATCTTTCTTTTCCATTACTCTAATCTTATATCTGAAACTGAAGCCCCGGTAGGAACCATTGGGAATACATTTTCTTCCTGTTCAACTTTTACCTCAAGGAAATAAGCTTCATTAGACTCCATCATTTCCGTAACGGCTTCTTTTAAATTTTCTCGCTTACTTACCTGTTTGGCTTTAATATGGTATCCTTTGGCAATGGTTATAAAATCGGGATTTATCATTTCTGTGGAAGCATAGCGTTTCTCAAAAAACAATTGCTGCCACTGGCGTACCATTCCAAGGAAATCGTTATTTAATACCACGATTTTCACCGGTACTTTGGTCTGAAAGATAGTACCCAGTTCCTGAATGGTCATTTGATAACCGCCATCACCAATTACGGCTACAACGTCCCGGTCTGGTGCGCCCATTTTAGCACCAATAGCTGCCGGAAGCGCAAATCCCATAGTTCCCAAACCTCCGGAAGTTACATTGCTCCTGGTTTGATTAAATTTTGAATAGCGGCACGCCACCATTTGATGCTGGCCAACATCTGTTACAATAACCGCATCGCCTTTGGAGCATTTATTGATTTCATCAATAACTTCAGCCATTCCAATTTTGCCGCGTTCGGCATTTAGATCATTTTTAATGATTTTATCGAATTCAATTTGATAATAATCTTTAAATTTTTGATGCCAGGCTTCGTGCTTGTTCGGTTTTAAATGCTCCAATAAGATTTTAAGGGTTTCATTTACATTCCCTAAAACCGGGATATCCGCATGTACATTTTTATTAATTTCTGCGGGATCAATTTCAAAATGGATCACTTTGGCCTGTTTGGCATATTTCTCCAGGTTTCCAGTCACCCGGTCATCAAAACGCATCCCGATAGCGATCAATACATCGCATTCGTTAGTTAACACATTCGGACCGTAATTCCCGTGCATCCCAACCATTCCCACGTTTAGCGGATGATCGGTTGGCATAGCAGAAAGTCCTAAAATGGTCCACGCAGCTGGAATACCCGATTTCTCTACTACCTGTTTAAAAAGTTCTTCGGCACCACCTAAAATCACGCCCTGACCAAAAATAATCATTGGTTTTTTGGCGGTATTCATCGCTTCGGCAGCCTTTTCGACTTCAACTAGATTAATTTCAGGCTTAGGTTTATAACTTCTAATGCCAGAGCATTTTTTATATGAAAAATCAAGGGTAGCAAATTGTGCATCTTTTGTAATATCAATCAATACAGGCCCTGGTCTTCCGGAGCGTGCAATAAAAAATGCTTTTGCCAGAATCTCCGGGATTTCTTCAGCTTTAGTAATTTGGTAATTCCACTTGGTAATTGGTGTGGAAATACCAATAATATCGGTTTCCTGAAAAGCATCACTCCCCAGTAAATGCGAACCTACCTGCCCGGTAATACAAACCATGGGCGTAGAATCTATTTGTGCATCTGCAATTCCTGTGACCAAATTTGTGGCTCCGGGACCTGAAGTAGCCATAGCCACTCCTACTTTCCCGCTTACCCTTGCATAACCTTGTGCCGCGTGTGTAGCGCCCTGTTCGTGGCGCGTGAGGACATGGTGAATTTGGGTTTGGTATTTAAATAATTCATCGTAAACGGGCATAATTGCTCCGCCGGGATAACCGTAAAGCGTATCCACACCTTCTTCCAATAAACATTTTATCACCGCTTCAGCACCTGAAACCGTGGTTTTTTTTGGAGAAGATACTTTTTCGAAACTAGCTGTTTTAACTTCCATAATTCACCTTATTAAAATTCGTCGGTAACGCAACCTTGTGAGGCCGAGGAAACCGTTCTTGCATATTTGTAAAGCACTCCCTTATTGAATTTTAAAGCGGGGGCTTTCCAGTTTTCTTTTCTTTTCTTTATTTCTTCTGCTGAAAGTGCAACTTCAATTTTATTGGTTTCAGCGTTAATGGTAATCTCATCCCCGTCTTTTAGAAAAGCAAGCAAACCGCCTTCCTGGGCTTCCGGAGTGATGTGACCGACGACAAAACCGTGGGTTCCACCAGAAAATCTTCCGTCTGTTATTAAAGCTACATCTTTACCGAGTTTTGCACCCATTATGGCTGAAGTAGGCTTAAGCATTTCCGGCATTCCCGGCCCACCTTTTGGGCCCTCGTACCGAATGACGACTACATCACCTTTTTTCACTTTTCCTGCTGAAATTCCGTCATTAGCTTCATATTCACTATTAAAAACTTTAGCCGTTCCGGTAAATTGCAAACCTTCCTTTCCGGTAATTTTCGCCACCGAACCGCCTTCAGCAAGATTTCCGTAGAGAATCCTGATATGCCCGGTTTTCTTGATCGGGTTATCCAAAGGCCTGAATACATCCTGACCTTCCTCCATATCGGGAACATCGGCAAGGTTCTCAGCCAAGGTTTTTCCGGTTACGGTAAGGCAATCACCGTGAAGCATATCGTTTTTCAGCATATATTTTAGAACCGCGGGAATCCCGCCAATCCTGTGAACATCTTCCATCGCATATTTCCCGCTTGGCTTTAGATCGGCCAAAAACGGCGTGCTATCACATATTTTTTCAAAATCTGCTAGATCAAAATCAACCTCAGCCGATTTCGCTATAGCCAAAAAGTGAAGTACCGCGTTGGTAGAACCTCCTAAAACGGTAAGCAAACGAATCGCATTTTCCAACGATTTACGATTTACGATATCGCGGGGCTTAATATCTTTCTCGATTAATAAACGTACTGCCTTTCCTGCTTCTTCACTCTCGGTTTTCTTTTCCTCTCCTACAGCAGGATTTGAAGAATTATATGGCAAGGCCATTCCCAAAGCTTCAATTGCCGAAGCCATGGTATTTGCGGTATACATTCCGCCGCAGGCACCTGCCCCGGGACAGGCCTTTTCTATAATGCTTTCGTACTCTTCTTTTTCTATATCACCGGCGGTTTTAGCACCCCAGGCTTCAAATGCTGAAACCACGTCCAATTTTTTCCCATTATGACAACCGGAAGCGATGGTACCTCCGTACACCAAAATTGATGGACGGTTAATTCGTAACATCGCCATAAGCGCGCCTGGCATATTTTTATCGCAGCCCACAACCGTAATCAACGCATCGTAAGACATAGCGTGAATCACGGTCTCCATTGAATCGGCTATAATATCGCGGGATGGCAACGAGTAGCGCATTCCCGGCGTTCCCATAGAAATCCCATCGCTAACACCAATGGTATTAAAAATTAAACCGACAAGTTCATTTTCGTTAGCTCCCTTTTTAACCAGTTTGGCCAGGTCGTTAAGGTGCATATTACACGGATTGCCCTCGTACCCGGTACTGGCAATACCTACAAATGGTTTTTTAAAATCTTCTTTTGTTAATCCTATCGCGTGCAACATAGCCTGCGAAGCCGGTTGCGAATCGCTTTGTGTTAAAACTTTACTGAATTTATTATGCATTACTTATTTCTTCTTCGTGTGATTTAAAGATTAAAAGTAAGCTGATAAGTTGTCAAGGCAGTATTTCAGTTAGAATGAGCATTACTTTCGGAATAAAAATAACAAGGTTAAATACCTGTATTACAATGTTTTAACCCTGAATAAATTACGATAGCTGAAAAGGCTATTTTACAGGTTAAAATTTTAGGTTAAAAAAGTCTGGAATTTAAGGAAAACACGGCGATTAAGGAATTCTTATTTTTTAGACTAAAATTTTGGGATTTTAGTGTTTTGAATTGAATTTATGAGAATTTGGAAATAGTTCTCGGTGTGTACTGTTTCAAGCTTGGGGTTTGGTGTTTGTTGCAAGTTGCGGGTTTTCTTTCCGGTTCGTCATTGCGAGGACTGCGATAACAGAAAGTGGCAATCTGTACTGTGTTAGTTCCATTTTCCTGGGGTTCTCACTCCCCACAACAGATCGCCGCGTTCGTTCCTCGCTCGCGATGACATTGAGAAGTGAAACTTACGATGAAAAAATCGTTCATTGCGAAGGAGGCACGACTGAAGCAATCTGTTATTGATAGGTTCTCAACACCAACAACAGATCGCCACGCTCGTCCTTCGCTTGCGATGACGATTAAAAAATCGAGGCTAGCAACTGATAACCGAGAACTGAACCTATTTTTTCTTCTTTAAAGAATACAAATCCTTTCTTCGGTCTTTCATATTACGCACACTTCCAAAAGCATGTAGTTCCTTCAATAAATCTAAATCCACATCTACCAATAACGTACTTTCCGTGTTTGGGGTGGCTTCGGCTTTTATTCCGTTTACCGGAAATGCGAAATCGGATGGAGTTAACACCGCGCTTTGTGCATATTGAATATCCATATTATTTACCTTAGGCAAATTCCCAACAGATCCCGCGATAGCTACATAACATTCGTTTTCTACCGCCCTGGCTTGTGCACATATTTTTACTCGGGAATAACCGTTTTGGGTATCGGTCATAAAAGGAACAAAAAGTATATTCATTCCTTCTTCAGCTAAAATTCTGCCTACTTCCGGAAATTCTATATCATAACAAATCAGTACCCCTATTTTTCCGCAGTCGGTGTCAAAGGTTTGGAGTTTGCTACCGCCTTTCATACCCCATGCTGTTTCTTCAGCGGGAGTGATATGCAATTTCTCGTAGCGCTCGTAACTTCCGTCCCTTCTGCATAAAAAGCCGACATTGTACATATGTTCCCCTATTACCATGGGCATACTGCCCGTGATGATATTTATATTGTAATTAACCGCGAAATCCTGAAAGGTTTCCAGCAAACGTTCGGTGTAGGTTGAAAGTCCGCGGATGGCTTCAGGTTCAGTTAATTCATTGAATTGAGCCATAAGCGGCGCGTTGAAGAGTTCAGGAAAAAGAATAAAATCACTCTGATAATCACTTACCGCATCCACAAAAAATTCAATTTGTGAAACCAGCGCATCATAATCCCTGAAAAGTCGCATTTGCCATTGCACCAGCCCAAGGCGAACCACCGTTTTTGGCGTATCTATAAGTTTAGTGGTCTTGGTGTAGTATATATTGTTCCACTCCATCAACACGGCATACTCCTTGCTTTCGGCATCCCCAGGCAGATAACCTTTAATTACTTTCTTTACGTGAAAATCGTTGGAAAGCTGAAAAGACAACACCGGATCGTGAATTTCCTGAAGTTTTACTTTCTCTATATATTTCTTTGGAGTGAGTTCTTTAGAATAAGTCGCGTAATTAGGAATTCGGCCACCAAAAACGATAGCTTTTAAATTTAGCTGTTCACAAACTTCCTTTCGGGCTTCATATAAACGCCTCCCAAGGCGCATTCCGCGGTAATCGGGATGAATAAAAACATCAATTCCGTATAAAATATCGCCATTATTGGTATGTGTAGAAAAATTCTCCCCACCAATAATTTCCTGGTAGGTATGATCTTCCTCAAATTTTTTGGAATCTATAATTATGGAAAGTGCACAACCCGCAATTTTGTTGTCTATCACAATACAGAACTGGCCTTCTGGAAACTTGTTTACCAAATTTCGAATTTCATCTTTACTCCAGTACTCATCAGGCATTTTATGATAACTCTTAATCATAGAAACCTTGAGTTCCTGGTAATCTTTAAGCTTTAAATTACGGAGTTCTATTTTTGGCGTTTCGTTCACGGAAGTCATTATTTATTTTCGCGAAGATACTGTAGAAAATATTGGTTTGAAAATAGGAAACCGGTTTGTCAGAAATTCAGGAATAGTTTTTACTGAATTGTGTTTTATCTGTGGTAAACGTCACCCTGAATTTATTTCAGGGTATATGCTGTTCTTAATTCTCAAAAAAAACTACAGCTCACTTATTTCATCCTAGATGCTGAAACAAGTTCAGCATGACGTTATAATTGAGGTACAAGGAACTTACAACAACAAAATCCTGTGCTTAATAGCATAAAGAACCAAACCGGTTCGGCTTCTTACGTTTAGTTTTTGAAACAAACTTTCCCGGTACCCGTCAATGGTTTTTGGACTTAAGTTCATTTCGTTGGCCACCTCTTTGTAAGTCATCTCGGTACAGGCAAAACCAAGAAATTCCACTTCGCGTTTGGTTAGGTTAGAGAATTTATTCTCTTTATTCCTGTTCTTAATCGCTTCAGAAACCGCATCGGTATAGAAAAAACCTTCCTTTACCACTTCATCTAAAGCAAATTTAAACTCATCTGGATCAATGTTCTTGAGTAAATAGCCCCGGCAGCCTAGTTTCACCATAAAAGTGACGGTTTCCTCATCATCTTCCATAGTAAGTGCCAGCACTTTTTGATTGGGATAATTTTCCTTAAGCCAGGCCATAGTTTCAGGCCCGTCCATAATGGGCATTCTAATATCCAGCAAGACCAAATCGGGTTTTGGCTGATTGGCTTTAAATTGATCTACCAGTTCCTGTCCGTTTTTGCAGATGTCGTAAACCTCATAATTTTCGAAAGAATTTACCAGGTTTTTTAAAGATTGCGCAAATAAAATGTGATCGTCTACAATTGCTACGGTATTATTCATCTTGTTGCCCCATTAAAGAATAGCATAAATATAAGGAAGTTCCTGCACCCATAGGACTTTCCAGCTTAAACTTTGCTTGTATTAAAGCTGCCCTGCTTTCCATATTAAATAATCCTGAATTCTTCTGTCCCTCTTCCATATCAAAACCCTGCCCATTATCTTTTGCGGTAATAATGATTTCTTCGGAAGTAAAAGCGATGCGAACAATTAACGCTGAAGCCTTCGCGTGCTTAATCACATTGGCAAAGAATTCCTGAAGGATCCTGAATAAAATAATGCTGTGTTGCTGCGGAATTTCCTGTTTTTCGCCGGTAATTTCCAGTTGGGTCTCAATAACGCCCATTCTCTGAAACCTTGTAAGTTCATTTTCTACGGAAACCACCAAACCGGCATAGCCTATAACCTGGTTGTTTAAAGATTTTGAAAGCGAGCGCACTTCCTGTAGCGAGCTGGCCACGGTTTCTTTAATCTCCAAAACTGAAGTTTTCTCGGCCCCAGGCAGGTTTTTTGAAAAGATATTCAGCTGCATATTAGCGACGGAAAGCAACTGGCCAATATTATCGTGCAACTCCCAGCCCACGTTTTTTAAGGTTTGTTCCTGCATTTCTAAACGCGATTGGGAAATTTCCCGCTCAAAGCGCTGTTTAGCTTCAAATTGCTCCTGTAGCATTTTATTCTTGCGCCTTTGGTACACCACAAAAAAAACGATCACAAAAGCCGTTAACAGCAAGATCACTACCACAAAGTAGATGATGAGTAAAATTTCTTCTTTAGAAAGCATTTTTTAAATTCTTAGAAGATGGTTTTTTCTTGTTGGCCAACCATAAAAAAGCAATGCTATAGGAACTATACATAAAAATATTCATTGCAATCAAAATCAAACTACTGAGCTCCACAAATTCAGGACTTTTATTATTAAAATATTTGAAATAGATAATTATGGGAGTGGTAGTTAGAAAATACAATAGAGCCGTAAACGATATATAAAAACTGATATCCCTTTTTATATTTAAAATTTTTGAGCTTAATAAAATTTCGAAATAATAATAAAAAATCACCCCTAAAAGAAACAGACTGCCCAATAAATAAGTAACCACTGAATTACTCTGAAGAAATACATCTGAGAATATTAAATTGGCAATACAAATTACCACATATAAGAGTAAAAATTTGTCAATAAGTTGCCTTGTTTTTTTATGTGAAATATGCCATTTAAAAAAGAGTATATAAACCACAAAACAGATAATCAGGTAAGGATTAAAAAGCCAGAAATTTCTATACCAAAAACTACCTTTAAGAAAATGTAAAGATTCATTCCAATAAATTATCGCTGGGAACCAACCTATGGTTTCAACGAAAAAAGTAAACAATAAAAAATACGAAAAGAACCCAACGGTTTTATCCGTTGGGTTCTTTTGGAAATAATACAAACCGCATATGACCGCAATACCCTCAAGTAAAAATACCAGAAATCTGAGATCCTGCATTAATAATTGATTGGAGGCCAGCCTGAGGAAACAATATTCATAGGCTCAATTTCATAATTGTTAGGATCAGCATCTTCCTTTGCATTTTCCGTATCATCCTTAGCTTCTTTGGTTGGAGAGAGAAACATGGTGGTATAACTTTTCTTCTCATTAGTTTTGGGATAGGCTCCTAAATAAAACCGAATTCCCGGTTTCTCTACACCCTGTTCCTTAGATTTCTCCTTAACGTAATCCAGGTATTCCTGCAATTCGTCTACACTGTACCAGAATTCACGGGTATCTTCATAACCCTCAGCTTCCCTAATATCTTTTCCCCTGGTTCTTACCCATTCATCCTGTTCTTTACGTGCCTCTTCAACGCTAATGCACTTTCTTGGTTTTTCCATTTGTTTTAGTTGGTCGGTTAAAACTTAAAACTTTGTTAAGGTAAATCTATATAAAGTTTTTGAGGAAAGCAACTCTTTAAATAAAGAAGAAAATAAGCTTCATTGTATGTAATTAAGTGCCTTCATCTTATTCACTTGTTTTTAATTCCCGATTTTCTGTTTTATTAAAAATGACTACCATAAACCCAATAACATACATTCCATATAGAAAAACGTTAGCATACCTCAAAACACTAGTAAAAAGATTAATAAAATCAGGATTAGCTTTCAGAAAGTAAATGGAGTAAATATTTATAGGCTGGACGATCAAAAAGTAAATTAATATTCCGGTGAAAACGTAAAAAAACAGGTTTCTTTTAAAATGTAGAATCTTATCACTGGTAAGCAAATCATATAAATAAATGCCTACACTCACTGAAATCCAAATTGCTCCAACCAACAAAATTGGAACGTTATAAGCTTGAAAAATATCACTGCCAAGCAGGATTAAAACAATAGAATATATAAGGTATAAACCAGCGCCACGTTTAATAAAAGTTTTAAATTTAGGATTGAGAATTTCCGACTGAATGAAATAGGAATAACACAGGATAAAATAGATCTGTGCTAAATTAAAATACCAGGAATTTCTTGAAAATGGAGATTCTTTTAAAAAAGGAGTTGTTTGATAATTATCAAAATAAGCCCATAAAGAATACCCCCCCAAAACATCAATTATAAGTACAGACCAAAAAAAAATACAAATAGTCTCTTATTTTTAGCGACTTTGGGATGCAGAAACAGGAAGATACTACCTGTGAAAGCAGCTGAAAATTCCATCAAGAAAGTTACATAAATCTTCTTTTCAATATAGAATTCAAAAAGCTCGTTCAAAAATTTAAATTTTAAATAAAATTATTCACCATAAATGCTGGAAGGCCATAAGCCACTGTCCGTATTATAAGCTTCAATTTCAGGGTTACCCTCAAACTCTGATTCTTCTTCCTCTATGTTTTCGGTTTTCTTTTTAGCAGCAGAAAGAAAAATAGTGTTTAGGCTTGGTTTCCATTTCCCGGGGCATAAGGGTCCCATCCAGATACAAACTCCGGGATCTTCAATTCCATTTCTTTTAACATACTTTAGATAATCCTCTTATTCAGCCACACTGAATTTTACAGCACAAACATCCTTGTGTTGTTCTGATATTTCAATGGCTTTTCCACGGCTTTGCCACCATCTTTTTTGAAGCTCTTGTGCCTCCTGACGGGAAAACCATTTTTTTGACTTTTCCAAAAAAATGGTTTTTTGGTTGGTTACTTAAAATTTTGTTAAGCTAAATTTAGTGAATATTTTTGAAGCCAATAAAACCGGGAGATAATTAGAGAAACTCTCACCTGTTTAAAATAAAAAAGTGCCGTCTCGGTTTTACGGAAAACTAATTACCCTACCAATTAGTTTTCCACCTTAACGACACTTTTTTGCCCCAAAACACTTTAGCTAACTAAAATGACTAATACAAATGTAGACGGAGGCATACTTGTCTACAAGGGGAAAAATCCCCTTTTTGATAATTCATTGAAAGAAATGTAATTTAAATTCTAAATATGCACCGGTTTCCGGAAATTTTAGGAACTTAATTTGAAATATACTTCTTCTCCTGTCTTCTTCTGCGCCAGGATGTTAAGGGAGTGCTCACTAAGCTGAAGTACTCTGGGATAACCGCCCGTAGTTTGACAGTCGCGCATTAAAATGATAAGATTTCCTCCCGGTGTGAGTTGTACAGTCCCGGGCAAAACCGGGCCGGTGATGATAGGTTCCAACTCGTTTTCCAGTTTTTCCCCAAGCTGCAGCGCCATTCGGTTATTGTTTTTACTAATACTGAAGTTGGTTTTCTGCAATTTAGTTTTTAATTCCTGCGGAAGCCGGTCAAATTCAGGACCGGGAAATACTTTGATCTCAGAAGTCTCCAGGTAAGAAGGATCGAATTTCACTGAAGCATAGGTTTCCTTTACCTCTCCCGAAACAGCAGTATAAGGCAGATGATGCCCTTTTTCCAGTTTTTCGAATGCTGTTATTCCCTCGTACCAACTACGGCTTTCCAGAATCTTTTCGGTTTGAAAGCCGCCTGAGATGGCGAGATAAGCCCTGGAACCTATCACCGGCCTTCCGAAACTAAGCGTATCTCCAGCTTCTACTTTAATGACCTCGTTATTCTCTATTTCTGAATCATTGAGTTTCGGACTGAGATAAGCTCCACTGATCGCAATTTTTGTTGGATCTGTAAATTTAAGTTTGGGGCCCATTTGAGTGATTTCCAAAACCGCGGCATCGGCCTGATTTTGCAAAATAAGGTTCGCCGTTTTTAAAGCTATCCTGTCCATAACTCCACTTAAAGGAACTCCGTATTTTTGAAATCCGCGACGGCCAAAATCCTGGATCGTGGAAAATAAGCCCGGTTTTAATACTTCAACTTCAGCCTTCATAATTTTCTTTTTTTAGTTGAAATTTTCCTTCAGAAATTTTTGCTGAAATTTCTTCAAATTCCGTTTTGGAAACCGTGTAGAATTTCACTTTATCTCCGGCTGAAATTTCACAGGGAGGATCGCTATTTTTATCGAATAATCGTACAGGGCAATTGCCTAAAATTTGCCATCCGCCGGGACTAGATTTTGGATAAATTCCAGTCTGATTTTCACCTATACCAACAGCTCCTTTTTCGATCTTCATTCGGGGCTGATTTTTGCGTGAAATCTGAAGCTTTTTATCGAGTCCACCCAGGTAAAGAAATCCGGGTAAAAAACCGGTAAAATATACCGTGTAAAACGGCCTGATATGAAGCTCAATAATTTCCTCTTTTAAAAGGTTTTTTTCTTTAGAAATAAGTTCCAGATCCCAGGCAAAATCTTCATCATAACAAACCGGAAGATAAAAGATTTGTTGGTTGTTTATTTTTCCTATATTAGCCTTATCAAACAGTTCTTTTACGACTAAAACTTCACTATAGATGTTTTCTATACTGAACATATAACTAATTAATAACGAGTTATATGTATTGATTACCTCAACATTTACTTCAGTATAGAATTCTTCCAGTTTATTTTTATAAAAGAGTAGTTTACCAAGTAGCTTTTCGCTAATCTCCGGCTCAAATTCTATAAGAATCCCTCGCTCTCCCATCGTTTTTATTTTAGGAAAATCGCTCATTTTGTATTCTTGATTTTAATATTATGCTCAGCAAATTTTTGCTTTAAAAATGTAATAATTTCAACCGAATTTGGGGTGTCACTATGCAGGCAAAAAGTATCGGCTTTAATGATAATTTTTTCAGCATTTCCACAGGGGACTTTTCCTTCAGAAAACATTGAGAAAAGGTGCTCAAAAACCGCCTCTTTTTCGGTGATTAATGCGTTGGGTTTTGAACGCAAAACCAGGCTTAAATCAGCCTCATAATTTCGGTCTAAAAAAGCTTCAAATACGATTGGAATTCTGCCTTCAGTAAGTTTAGAAATCATAGAATTTGGCGGACAAAAAAGCGCCAATTTTTGATCGAATTCAAGTAGAGAATCGATGATGATTTCAGCTATTTTTTCATCTTTTGCAGCTTCATTATAAAGCGCTCCATGAGGTTTCACATGAGTGAGTTTCACCCCTTCTGCTTCGACCAATTGTTTTAAACTTAAAATTTGCGCAACGATAGAACGCTGCAATTCTTCCGAAGAAATATCCATCGGTTTCCTCCCAAAATTCTCCTTATCTGGGTAGGAAGGATGCGCTCCTATTTCAACCCCATGCCCCACAGCAAGTTTAATAGTTTGCTGCATCATTTCCAGGTTTCCGGCGTGGCCATTGCAAGCGATATTGCAGGCAGAAATGTGCGGCATCAGGTCAGCATCAAAACCACCCCCTTCGCCTAAATCACAGTTTATATGGATTTCTTTCATTTTATTTAAATAATCATTTGTTCTGTTCATTTTTACCATCGATGAAAAAACGCTTGAATTCCATTCGTTTCAATCGTAGGATGCAAGTAAAATTCAGGCCTGAGAAAATTTGGTTTTCTAACTATCTAAAGATAAAAAAAGAAGATCTCCTCATTTCCAGTTTAACAAAAGCTTGAAGAAACTATCCGGTCTTATAACAAACCTACAAGGTTCTAAAAACCTTGCAGGAGATTCTACTTCCATTAGGATTAGAAACCCTGAAACACGCTTAGGATCGATTTTATGCCCAGAAACAGGGCGATGGCTATCACCATTATTCCCAGCAGGTTTTGCAGTTTAGAATTGCGATGTGTGCCTAAAACCGAAGTTTTATTAACTACCCAAAATAAGAAAATCGCGATGACGGGCAATAAGATTCCGTTGGCAATTTGAGCAAATCGTATAATTTCAATCGGATTGATTTGTAGGGAAGAGAAGAAAACACCCAAAAAAAGGACCACCGCCCAGACTATTTTAAATTTTACAGACTTCATTCTACCTTTCCAGCCAAAACAGCCTTTTACCACGTAAGCAGCGGCCAAAGGTGCAGTAATTGAAGAAGTGATCCCTGCAGCCAAAAGGCCCAGAGACATAAACCAGGTGGCAAATTTTCCGAAAAGCGGCTCCAGGCTTACCGCCATATCTGCTGCAGAATTCACATTGGTCAATCCCGAAGAAGCTGCGCTTATTAGAATCGCCATAGAAACTGCTCCACCCAAAATTATAGAAACCACCAGCTCTTTTCTAGCGACAGGTAAATAAGAAGCTTCCTTCCACTTCTCACTCACCAGGGACGCGTGTAAAAACAAATTATAAGGCACCACGGTAGTGCCAACAATAGCCATTACCGTAAGTAGCCCGGCAGCATTGCCGGTTGGTATAAGTCCGTTTAAAATCTCTAAAATATTGGGTTTGGTAAGGATCGTGGTAAGCACAAAACTGATACTCATTAGTAAGACCAGGCCTATAAAGATCTTTTCGAGGGTTTTATAACTTCCGCTATACAAAAGGATAAAAGCTACGGCACCAATAAAAAGACTCCACAGATTAAGGGTAAAATCACCTATTTGCAGAGTCTGAACCCCAAAAATAGCTTCGGCTCCCAAAACTGCGCCGGTGATGTTCCCCGCTTCGTAGGCGGCGTTCCCGATAACTATAGCTGAAAAAATGAGGATAATCGCTAAGATCTTAAATACCGGTTTCTTGATCTCTTCCCGAATAACCTCACTTAAGCCTTTTTGTGAAACTACGCCCAGCCTTGCAGCCATTTCCTGCAAAATTATACAGGAAAATATAGAAAGCAACAAGGCCCAGAGCAGGCTGTAACCAAATTCAACCCCGGCCAACGTACAAACCGTGACCGTTCCCGGCCCAATAAACGCCGCCGAAACCAAAATTCCGGGACCAAGATTTTTCAGGAAATTGCGCACTAAAGGTCTTTAGATTCCTGCAAGGCATAAATGGCAAAACTTCCCAGCCAATGACCGCCTTCATAGCTATCCCCCACTAAATTGGGAAAAGAATAACCCACGTGCCTATCAGCGATCTCCTGTAAATGAGAGAATTTGTCGGGATATTGATTTATTAGTCCATAGAAAACCCAGGCCCGGCTAAAGTTAAGTCCGTCAAGATGTACCAGTTTTCCATCGGTTCGGTCAGACACCTCTCCAACTGCCATATCAAAATCTGAAGATTTTAGCTGTGGAAGAAAATCATCAAGCCACATCTCAAATGCGTTTTTGGGTAGAATACGGCGCATAATATTTACTTCTTCAAGACAGGGCGAAAGAAAATCGAAGCCGCTTGGTTCCCAGGTTAAGGGGCAGTCATCATCTTTTAAGTAAAAATCTTTGGCTCGTTTTGAAATAAGATCTTTTAATTCAATATTCTCTACCGCAAGCGCATAATCATAGGCAAAACTAAGTCCAAAGGCAGTATTGGCGTGTTCCCCAACTCTAACCGGGTAATTCAGTTTTGGCAGGAATTCCATGTACTTTTCAGCAATAAGATTGGTTAAGGGCGCCAGATTCCGTTTTAGTTCATCGGCTAAAGGATCGTTCCAGGTTTCAATTTCATCAGCGAGTTTCAGCAACCAGGCCCAGCCGTACGTGCGTTCAAAAGAATCACTTTGTTCCCGGTTAAAATAAGCGATTTCCCCCTGAATATTTTCCGCAGAAAGGGATTCTTTTAGTTTCTCTTTAATCGTTTCGGCTTTGTCTAAATCGGGAAACTGCTTCAGCAAACTCACCATAGACCAATGCGCATGTACCGACGAATGCCAATCGAAACAACCATAAAATGCAGGGTGCAATTCAGAGGGTTCTCCTATGGCCTCTTTATTCTCGAGGGTTTGGTTAAGCTTATTAGGGTATTCGGTATTAATACAATTAAGCGGAAGTTCGGCTAATCTATTGGCTTCTTCTTTTGTAAAATTAATTTTAGTAGTTCCAAGTAAATCCCCATTCAAAAAACTCTCCTCTTTAATACTGTCACTTTCTATTTCTGATACTTCTTTAACTTCCGGGTCTCCTTTACATCCAAGCGTTGCAACTGCGATTAGCAGGAATAAACATTTTTTCATAGTAGTCTGGTCTTAGCAAATAAGTTACCCCGGCACAAATGTGCGAGATATTCACTATATCTAGTGAGTAAATATAATTTTAAAAGTTGACATAGGTAACCCCCTAATACGATCAAAAATATCAAAATTCTCTTAAAAGTAGACTTGATTTCAACCTAGCCAACCATCACGATCTAAACTTCTATATTGAATAGCTTCACTAATGTGACTTCCTTTAATATTCTCTGAATTTTCCAGATCGGCAATGGTTCTGGAAACCTTTAGTATTCGATCGTAAGCACGGGCCGATAGGTTTAGCCTTTCCATGGCGGTTTTTAACAATGCTTTTGAAGCATCATCTAATGCACAAAACTTACGAATTTGCCTCACGCTCATTTGCGCATTGTAGTGAACAGAATCTGACTCTTTAAAACGTACGGTTTGCAATTGGCGTGCCTGGGTCACTCTTTTTCTAATATCTACACTACTTTCCCCACGGCGTTCTTCGCTTAACTTTTCAAACGGTACGGGAGTGACTTCAATATGAATATCTATCCTGTCTAAAAGCGGACCACTGATTTTACTCAAATAACGTTGCATTTCTGCCGGGGAAGAAGTTGCCGGTGCATCGGGATCGTTGAAATAACCACTGGGGCTGGGATTCATACTCGCCACAAGCATAAAACTGGAGGGATAAGTTACCGTAAACTTAGCCCGGGAAATAGTTACTTCCCGGTCTTCCAAGGGTTGCCGCATTACTTCTAAAACGCCGCGCTTAAATTCGGGAAGTTCATCTAAAAACAAAACACCATTATGCGAAAGAGAAATTTCTCCCGGTTGCGGGTAAGCCCCACCACCGACAAGTGCGACATCTGTTGCATATATAAAGTTGGTGATGTATGTTTGTTACAAAATTAAATTAAATGAAAAAGGTCGCAATTTATGCACGTGTTTCCACAAGTGATAAGCAAGATTTTAAACGTCAAATTGAGGATTTATCTGAGTTAATCATTAAGGATGGATACAGGCAGCAGGACATTGAAGTTTATAGTGAATCAATATCTGGTTATAAAGATGAACGGCCAGAAATGATGAGGTTGTTAAATCAAATAAAGGAAGATAAAAATCGGTTGTCAAGGGTATATGTTAGTGAAATCAGTCGAATAGGCCGAAAGCCTAAAAAAATAAGAGATATAATTGAATTCCTAACCGATAATGGTGTGGATTTGTATATCCAGTCCATCGGACAAAGCACACTGAATAAGGATGGTAGTAGAAACAGTGTCGTGAACATGATTATCCAAGTATTAATTGAATTTGCTCACAGCGAAGCTGAAGTATTTAAAAGAAGAAGCCGAAGCGGACTTTTAAGTTCAGCCAGGGCTGGTAAAGCAGGTGGCGGAAAGTATTTACCGTATGGATACAAAAGGGATAAAAATAAAATGTTGATTGTTGATGAAAGTGAAGCTGAAACTATTGAACTTATTTTTGATTTATATTTAAAAGGAAATGGTATAAAGGTAATAAGTGGAATACTAAACAATAAAAGTATTCCCACTAGGACCAACATTTCCTTGAAGGGTAAGGAAATAAAATTCAAAATAAAAAAGAATGCCGCAGACGTCCGATGGAGTGATAAACAAATTCACGATATTCTTAAAAATCCTATCTACAAGGGTAAGAGACGTTACAAGGGTCAGGAAAGAACTAAAGATGAAACTCTTTTCCTGACTGCTCCATCCATTATATCGGCCGAAATCTTTGATGAGTGTACAGAAATAAGAAAGAGTAAAACACATCGTAATCATTCAACAACCTATGTATATTTACTCAAAGACCGATTAATTTGTGGCTGCTGTGGTCGGAATTATTTTGCGAAATATAAACCCAATGTGGGTGGTGATAAGGTATATATATGTTCAAGTCGCCTTAAGAAAAAAGGGAATTGCGGTAACACTGGTGTCAATATTAGTTTGATTGAATCCGCTATCTTCAACGAAATAATTTCAAGTAATTCTATCTTAAAATATATCAACAATAAGGATGAAATTAAAAAAAGGTTAGAAGATGAACAGGAGCAATTAAATAACCGTATTTCCACAAATGAACGATTATATGCTGAATGTATTAGGCAACAAAAGACATTATTAAATATTGCAATAAAGGTTGACATGAACCCAGATAGGTATGATAAAGAAAACTCAAAATTGGTTGCGGTAGAAAACAGTCTCATGGACAAAATAAATAGAGAAAGAACTGAGGTAAGAAAAATAAAAAAAGCGTTGAAGAAACATAGTGATATCAGAACTACTACTGAAATGCTTAGTAATGCCAAAAATAATCGGTCTGAATTACGAGCAATTTTCCTTGAACTTTTGGATAAAGTAATAATAAATCAAATTGATAAGAATACCATATTAGCTAATGTATTTTTATCTATTGACCAAGTTGTCCTTCCTACATCATTACGATTATTCTTAGATACTAAGGGAATTAGGAAGCGTGTAAAGGATTATCGGTACTTACCAATGCCTGGATTAGATGAAGCTGTAAAGTATCAAGGAAACATCCTTAAAACCCCTATACAGAAAGTCCAGGAAGAACTGGAAATATTAAATGAAAATGCAGGTTTATTAGATAATGATTTCGTCAAAATAATCGATAATAATATTTTATCAATTCCCAAGGGGGTTAAAAGTTCGACCTCATCCAGTTAAAATTCATTATAGACTGGACCACGTAGATGTAGTAAATGAAATTTAGAATTTATGTTCTAGTGGTCACGCAAATATAGGTCATGCCTTTAACCGTAGAGCTTAACTGATTTTAGTTATATTTGATTATTAAAGCATTATCACCCCCTCTTATGAAAAACACTGTAGTTCTATTGATAATTATCGTTTTACTTGCTAGCTGCTATAAATCGGACAGTCCTGAGTTCCTAAATCATAATTGGAAGCAAGGGGATAGGGTTTGGATAAAGGACGGTATGTTTAACTCCTACACCCATTTTGACCCAAAAACTAAAAAAATGGTTGGTGACTCTCTTATCCCTATTGAGGTTCTTAGTGACTCATTATTTGTAATCACGAATATCGGACCCAAAGGAAAATTTAATGATGACCTTAAGTTTATACCCAATCGGGATACTGTTTATACGGACACCGTAACCTATGAAGTGAGGGAATTTAAAGGCACTAAACTACTATTTTATCCAGTGAACGAAAAATATTATGCGACTATTTACGAATTAGAAGTAGATGCCAATTTACCCACTCATATAACCAAGGACATTGTGGAATTTCAGGTTGCAGGTTACTCCATTGGGGACACAATAGACAGGGATTTATTGGAAATTCAAGACACCCGTAATTATAGTGGAATGGCTATTGAAATTGCAGAACTAAAAAACAATAAAGATGTTCAGGTGAATTTAATTGGTGACAAATACATCCATGAAATTATACAACGTGGGATAAGTAAATATGACCTGGATGATGTGAAAGCGGTCGTTTCACATAAAATGGGGTTTAAGCCTAAACATAAGGCTACCAGTAAGGCAGGTGAATACAACCAGGAGTATTATGACTGGGACAAGAATGGTGTGAGTATTACATTGCAGAGAATGGAATATACAGGTGATGACCCAATGAAAAAGTTGGTCAATGATAATGACTGGACATTGTATTATAGAGATAATATCACACTTAGTTTGTTGGAGTCTGAGTTTGCTGATGGCACACCGAAATCATCGATAATAAATTAATTTCTATAGGTGTAAGTCTCCTTAAGGAATATTCTGGGGGCTTATTTATTTTCAGCTCAAATTGCCATTTCTGATTTTGCGGAGTTTAAAAAGTGGTCAAGGAAGTGTGAAAAACTGAAATTTGGTTTTATGATATGCCAGGTTACATGATTCACTTTAACGCTGACAGGTTTTTGGGTCCACTATAAATATATATCTAATTTCTGCCTAAGTTCTACACCTACCAGTACTCCCTGGTTAACCCCCTAGGGTATAATGAGTCCTAAATTATTTTCTATTATAATTTCTTAACTTGGTTATGATACCCCCCTCCCATAGAACCCCTGGAGGGGTGTAATTATAAGCCACCGACTTGGTCTATAAAAATCAGGATATTTTATAGGTAATATAAGGTTAGTGGTGCAAAAGTGATAATTATTTTCCTTTCTTTAATTGTGGCTTCTTACCATTTTATATTCTTTCTACACATATCAAAAAAATCTTTTATGCCTATAAACATAGGCTAATGTGCCCCGCTTAAAAACTTTTTTAAAAAAAAGATGCAAAAACACTGTCCTTTTCTTAAAAAGTAGATAATTATTACTAGGGGGGCAATCTAAACTTGTCCGTCTTATAATATAATAGAAGATATAAACCCATTAAAAGAAGATGGATGAGCAAAGTAAAACACAATTAGATAAGGTCTATAGAGAAAAGAAAAAAGTAATTACTTATAGTGGTAAAGAAGTAAGAGAAATAACTGGAATATCCTTAAGAACATTCAGGTATAGGATGGAAGAATTAAAGAAACAATTTGAAGGTGTGGGTAATCTTTTAGAGCTAAAGAAGAATAAATGGGTAATACATCAAGATTTGGTTCACCACTTCTTCCGCAAGACCAATAAAAAGAAGGTTTCAAGCGTTTATCAAATTAATTGGAAAAGCTTTATTACGTGGGTCCCAGCCAGTAATTTTCCCAAAGAGTATCACACTCATTTAATCCGAGAAGTAATGAAATCCTTTCCCAATGGATTATTCTTGCCAGTGATTGAGCAAACCGAAAATGGTGTGAATCACGTACACATGATTTCTAATGAAGATGCAGCGACAATTGAAAGCGAAATTGTCAAAATATTAAAAGACTATTGGCACTTTTGGGAGTATAGACTGGAAGTAGATTCAATTAAAGATATTGTTTTAACGGTAAATTATGTTTTGAAGGATGAACTGGCTGTGAAATCAATTATTAAAAATGAAGAGTTAATAACAAAAATTTTAAATAGATATGAAAATGAAAAATTTTAATAAAAATGTGAGTGAGCGTCCCTTTGGATTTACCAACCTCACCAAAAAAATTATGACAAGATATATAGGTTTGATGTATGAAGATGCAGCTGATTTCTCTGAGGCATCCATCATGAGAGAATATCTATACCTAAAGGAAGAAAACAATCTTGGTGAGCTTCTTGAAGGTGATTGTATGATACCACTTACCAAGAAACTTCTAACAAATTACCTGGGAAATATGTATGAAGATGCAGCTGATTTTTCCCTTGAATCCATAATTAGGGAGTACCTATTTCTTAGGGATAGCGAAAACATACCTGAGCTTTTTGAATGCGACTGGGTTTTTTCAGCTGAAAGCTGGGGTCCTAAACTTGGTTAAATAATCACTTTTATAGGGTCCATAAAGATGTAATAGTACAAGTAAACCTTCGACACTATCCCGCAAAGTGTGTAAAGTTAAAATAACAGGGGTTGGACTTTTTTAAAGTCTGACCCTTTTTTCATAGATCGTAAGGAACTGATTTAAGATAATGCCCCAGTTCCTGATAGGCAATGAC
>Ga0307486_1000108_pt1 | contig 92524 bp, 86 predicted proteins | sample CBIW02metaG_FD_203663 | JGI IMG/M metagenome (GOLD analysis project Ga0307486, IMG submission 203663) | Sea-ice brine microbial communities from Beaufort Sea near Barrow, Alaska, United States - CBIW 0.2 | ecosystem: Environmental > Aquatic > Marine > Coastal | place: USA: Alaska | collected... | reverse complement strand
TGAACTCAACTTTTTCTATAAACCAAGGAGATTCTAAACCGAGTGCCAACTGGAAAATTTCTGTGCTATTATTCATGGTGTAAAAATCGGAAATTTAATTTACCCACACAAAATCATATAGAGCCAAATTGTTGTTATTTTTACAATTCATAAAAGCATAAAATAACAATATGGAAGATTTATCCTTATCCGAATGGAATTCAAAATTAGAAACTACTCCTAAAGCTATGATACTTGATGTTCGTAGACCAGACGAATGGCAACAAGGTATTATTCCAAATGCAATAATGATAGACTTAATGGAGATTAATAGTTTCCTTGATGAAGTTAAAAAGTTAGACAAAAACATCCCCTATTTTATTTACTGTAGAAGTGGCTCAAGAAGTCACCAAGCTTGTTTGGTACTTGAACAAATGGGTTTTAAGGAAACTTATAATTTGGATTGTGGGATATTGGGATGGGATGCTTCGACTCCGCTCAGCAACCCATGAGATCTTCTGTTCAGTAAGCCATAAATTGAGTGTTGAGTAGGGAGGTTTGAGTAAGGAAAAGAAAACCAAAAGTGATTACTCCATTCTAGCTCTTTTCCTCACGACAAAACTCTATTCTATAAACTTATCATTTTATTTTAAAGCCAAATTCGTAGAGCTGAACTCTCTAACCAAAAACAAGTCCACGCAGTACAGAATTTCGGCAGCTGAGCGATATTTATCAGACAGCTAAGCGATATTTATTTTGGCAGTTAAGCGGAGCCAAAACTGCAATAAAAAAAGGAGACCTTTCAGTCTCCTTTCCTTAAAAATAAATAAAATATTTTTTATCCTTGTACTTGTCCTTTTATAGTAACAACTTTTGTTGAACCAGGAACATTCGCAGTTACAGTAACTGACTTATTCATTGGAGCACCAGCTTGACTTGGGTTAGAAGTAAATGAAACTTCTAATTCACCTGTTTCGCCTGGCATAATTGGCTCTTCTGGTTTACGTGGAACTGTACAACCACATGACGCTTTTGCATCGTTTATGATCAACGGCTTGTCTCCTGTGTTTTTAATTTTAAAAACTGTTGAAACTGGAGTTTCTTTAGGAATACTACCAAAATCGTGTACGTTAGGAGAAATCTCCATAGTTGTTTGACTTGCTAATCTTTCTTCCTCCTCTTTCTTCTGTTGAGCTTGACGCTCATCAGCAGCTTGTTTTAACTCCTCAGAAGTTTGCGAACCTGCTGAAAGTCTAGATCTTTTTTGACCGTCTTTCACTTCAATGTTTGCATCCGTTTGTGTTTCATTTGCACATGAAAACGTCAAAAGCGCAAAAGAAAATATCCAAATAACTTTTCTCATAATAAATTAATTCTTGTGTTTTTAATAGATTACAAATATAAAAAATGTAATCGGCTTATTACTTTTCGTTCAAATTCATTTTATCATATGTTCCATTCTTCAATGTTTTGTATCCTTCCATGAAGATTTCGTTTTTTACATTAAAAATTTGGTAGAACGCCTCAAAGTCCCAAATATTCTGTGCGACCATTGACTTCAAACGGATTTTAAGTAAATCTCCACTTACCTTAAAATCTTCTTCTACATAAACTAAATTAGTGTCTTCTTTTATCGAATAATCAAAGAATTCATCTAAAAATACTTGATCAATCTCAAATTCATCTTTAAACTTTTCAATCGTTTTGTATTTACTTTTGATTTCTTTTCTGTGATCATTTGAATATTCTAATGAGAATGTATTAATTACTCCAGAACGACTCAATTTCTTATAGAAATCTGAATATTCTAAAGTATCTAATGGAACAAATACATCTGGCATAATTCCTCCACCACCATAAACATTACGCTCTTTCACTAGCGTTTTGTGGATCAATGAATCTGGAAGATTAATGCTGTCTCTGTGCATCATTTCACCATGTAAATATCTTTCCATATAGTCATTTCTATAGGCTGAAATATCTTCATAAGGTTTTTGAATAAATCTTCCACTTGGTGTGTAATATCTAGCAATTGTTAATCTCAATTGACCTCCATCAGATAATTCAACTGGACGTTGAACCAAACCTTTACCAAAAGAGCGTCTTCCTACAATTAATCCTCTATCCCAATCCTGAATTGCACCAGAAAGAATTTCACTGGCAGATGCAGAGCTTTCGTCTATTAACACAACGAGTCTTCCTTTTTCAAAATCACCTTTTTTATCTGCTTTCAAAACACTTCTTGGTTGTCTTCTCCCTTCAGAATACACAATTAATTTATCCTCAGAAAGGAATTCATCAGCCACATACTTTGCAGCATAAAGTAATCCACCACCGTTTCCTTGCAAATCAAAAATCAAATCTTTCATTCCTGATTTCTTTAATTTTTTAATTGCTGCATCAACTTCATCTTCTGTTGTTCTTGAAAAATTTGTCAATTTAATGTATCCAACTTCTTCATCTACCATATAGGCGCTCACTACAGAATTTACTGGAATTTTATCTCTAGTAATAGTGTAGTCCTTTAACTCTTCCTGACCTCTTTTTATAGTAATGATTACTTTACTCCCTTTTTCACCCAATAAAAGTTCACGTACTTGAGAGTTTTTCAATCCAGTACCGGCAATTAAAGCTCCGTCTACTTTTATAATTTGATCTCCTGCTCTAACGCCTAACTTTTCTGATGGTCCGCCAGGAATTGGATTTACAACCAATAAAGTATCTTTTAGAATATTGAAACGAATTCCAACACCCACAAAGCTTCCATTGATTCGCTCATTTGCTTCCTCTACTTCATCAGCTGGAATATATGTTGAGTGCGGATCTAACTTTTCCAACATGGCAATTACAGCGGCCTCTGAAATATCTTTATTTGGAACATCATCCACATACATGCGATCTATATAGGTATAAACCTCATATAACCTGAGCATATTTGCATCGTCTTCTTGAGAAAATAAAGTACTTGAAAATAATAATGTGGTTAGTGCAATTATAATTCTATTCATGGTTTAATTATATTTATTCTTTGAACTTAAATCAAATATGACACCAAAAATAACAGTTTGGTGACTTTTAAACACGGAATATAGACATTTGTTTTATAATTTGCTTTTAAACATGTAAATGTTAATCTAATAAATCAGTCCCTATTCTATTGAAGAGACTTTTAACTTAGTTTTGTAAGAACGAATAAATTGAATCATGCGTAAAATCATTATACTTCTTTTCCCATTGTTATTTAGTTTCACACTATCTGCACAAGTGCTGGAATTTGATCAATTAGAAATGAGGTACGATCAAAAGCAATATAAAACCGTTTATAGAAAAGCAAAGCGATTACTTGACAATCCAGAATATGACTTTTCTTTTGTTCCGCGTTACTACTTAGCACTTTCAAAACTTCAGTTAGCCCAAAACAAACGTTGGTACAAGCGTCATCAATATGCTGTTCAGGAGTCTTATGAAACTTTTAAAGAGTTAAAGCAAACTTACGAAGGGAGAGAAATTCTTAGAGCTCATACATATGAATTAAGTGTACTTAAAAGTGATTTAAAACAATGGATGTACGAATTGAAGAGAGATGGAGATCAAACAACTTTTGATTTAATAGAGGGTTTTGTTGATGCAATACTTTCTGATATTCCCGATGTAGACAACATGAAAGAGGATTTAATTGCTCCTGAGGAAGTGATTATTGCAGAAGTTACTTCCATTTCAAAACAAAGAAAAAATGTTTTAAAACTTTCAAATGATCTATTAGGTGTTCCTTATAAATGGGCTGGAAATACGCCAAAAGGATTTGATTGTAGTGGATTCACTTGCTATTTGGCAGAGAAAGAAATGGGCCAAACCCTGAACCGAAGAGCAGTTGATCAATACAAAGCTGCAACAAAGGTGAAACGTAAGAATGTAAAACCAGGAGACTTTGTATTTTTTGATAATGGGTCAGGAATTTCGCATGTTGGTGTAGTTTATTCTACAAATAACAACAGCGTTCAAATGATTCATGCCAGTACAAGCGTTGGAATTTCTATCGTTGATATTTACCAATCTTCTTATTGGAAACAAAGAATTGCTGGTTTTGGGACTTATTTGGAAGATTAAAATAATGATGAGTGGCTTTGGTTGTCAGCTTTGCTAATGATTGAAAGATTGAAAAAATTCAAGGATTCAAGGATTTGGGGATTCAGGTTTAAATTTTAAAAATTGATTTCACTTAAAGTTACCAATAAACTCAATTTACTTTAGCAAATAATACTTTCCTCGAAAAAAATAGTTCTAGAATATAGAGTTATAGCCTAAGTAATCAATTAAAAGAGTCTCATTTACACAGAAGAATATAGAATCATTGTAGAATATCAAACTCCCATGAATACTTATTCTATTACACCTACAAACTCATCGTAGGCTTTCTCAATAACACAATCATCAAGCTCAAAAAACTAACTACTCCTCCAACTATTCCAAAAACAATTCCTCCCATTAGAATAGTAATGTCGAAGAAATAGATAAAAGCCAGAAAGAGAAATAAAACATAATTAATGAAGGCTAAGACTTTCAAGCCAGGTGAAATCCCTTTCTTTATAAAACCACCTAGTAAAGCATAGATTCCAGTCCCGATTTGAAAAATCATTCCCCCAACAAATAGCTTCCAATAAGCTGTATATGCTTCCGCTGAAATCAAACTCATTAATGGCGTAAATACTGGAAGGATCAACAATATAACAAACAGTAAATATTGTAGCTTACTCACTTCTTGGCGATATGTAAAAAGTCCAAGTGAAATGAAAGTAAAGAACAATGAGAAGAAAATAACGAGATATTTCAAATGAATGATTGGATTTAACACCTCAAACACCATCAATAGAGCATAAATGACCAAAGCCATAAAGCTTGAAATTGACAGTATTGAAAATGAACGATTCATCATTCTGTTTGAATATTACTTATTAGAAATTAAAAACTCTTATTCTGTTATTCAGCAGCGTCTTCTTCTTTTCTTTTCATCAAGAAATCTTTAAAGAATAAACCACCCATAACTATGAATAGCAATACTGATCCGGCAAATGACAGATTGTTTGCAAAATCAAATTTAGGAACTTCAAATCGCATTTCTACTTCATATTCTCCTGCTGGTAATTCAAGTCCTCTCAATAAATAATTTACTCTATGAATTTCTACTTTCTCTCCTTTAATATAAGCATTCCATCCATCAGGGAAATACATTTCTGAGAATACTCCAAATTGTTTATCTGCAACATTGACGTTGTAAACCATCGCGTTTGGTGCATAAGATTTCATTTGAATACTCCCTTGACCAGTGAAAGTCAATGAAGAAAGTTGACTTGCCTCTTCTTTTCCAATAATTGCTTCATTCTTAGGGTCAAAATCATGAATCATTTGAATTGACAATAGAGATGAGAAACTGTTTAAAGAATCTTTAGCTAACTCTGCTGTTGGAATCCAATTTGTTTGACCATTTATGTCTTTAACAAAGCTTGAACTAACTCCAGAACGCACAGCAGTCATTAAATCAACTTTTAAAGAATCGCCATCAAAAAACACAACTTTTTCTCTTCCAGAAATGGTATCTGATTTCTTTTCAACGCCATTTACGAATAGGGAGTTACTTGTTTCATTTGAAACCATGAACATATTCCCCAGAGCCAAAAGCTCTTTATTTGCATTGGGTTGAACATTCATTTCTTTAATCAGCCATACATTTCCTAAAGCACCTGGATTTCTTCTCGCTTGTCCTTCTTGAATGAAATATTTGATATTTAACATATTCAAAACATCCATATTATTATAATTGATATGGAAATCTTTAACATTTTGAATTCTTCTCAATTTAGCTCCGTGGTAACCATTCAAAGCTTTGTGGAAATAAGATGCTCTTGAACTATTGAAACCAATTGAAGGCTCATAAACACGATAGTTTGTCGCCATTCCTAATGTTTGTAGCTTTTTCAACCACAATTCATCTTGATTAACACGTCCACGTGATTTACCATTACTTACAGAAACATTATCCACTAAATTTTTCAAAGATGGATCAGCTGCAATTTCTTGTTCTAGTATTTGTTTATCTGCTTGACTTGCGGAAACAGGGAAATCATTCTTTTCTTTATCAGCCCAATGGTCATAATTTCTACCGTCTGACTTTTTATTGTTTAAGTAATTCAAATCAACCATCACAAGATCAACAACAACAAACAAGGCCATTCCAATTAAAATGTATTCTTTCTTGACCGTTGTTTTTAAGAAAATAGCGATTAAAGCAATTCCCATCACCAAGAAGAAAATTGAACGCAACATACTGGATTGATAAACACCTTGTCTAAACTCAGTTAAAGCACCAAACTGATCATTTACACGCTTCATTTGCTGATCAATTACTTGTTGCACCTGAGTTGGGTTGTTGATATCAATTCCATTTTCTTTTAATAACGCAGGATCTTCATTCGCTAATTGCGTTTTTACTTGGTCTCCATAAGAATAGATATATTCATTTTCTTGAGCAGACAAATAACCATTTCCTAAGCCAGTAAAAGTCAAAATTACCATCACTCCTAGCAAAGCTCCAGAGGTAATATAAAATGGTTTAATGTTATTGAGGATTTCTTCTTTCTTTTTAAATAAACGATTTAAGAAAAGCACTGCTAACAATGGAATCGTTAATTCAACAATAGCAAGAATAATAGTTACAGCTCTAAATTTGTTATAAAACGGAACATTATCTAAGAAAAAGTCTGTTAATCCCATAAAGTTTTTTCCCCAAGACAGCATCAAGGCCAGTAGAGTCATTCCAAATAACGCCCATTTCATTGGTCCTTTAAGGTAAACCATTCCTAGAATAGCCAAGAAGAAAACAATGATTCCTAAATAAACAGGACCAGAAGTAAATGGTTGATCTCCCCAATAAATATTGTTTTGGGCAACTAAACTTGCTTTAGATCTCATTTCAGGTGTTCTCAACTGATCAGCAAACTGACTATTGGCAATTGCAGTACTTGATCCACCTAATGTATAAGGAGAAATTAAAGTCATTGATTCTTTAACGCCATAACTCCATTGTGTAATGTAATCTTTGTCTAATCCTGAAGTTGAATTCTCATGATTCGCACTTCCATCCACATTAATTGAAATATCGTTTCCACCACGAATCGTGTATTTAGCATAGTCATTAGTCAAGGAAAGATTTCCGTAATTAATTCCCAAAGCGAAAACATAGACCAATAATAAACCTCCTGTTGCTTTAAGGAAATGAACAATATTTTTGTGCTTTATATGTCTGATAAATTCAGCTATTCCTATAAAAACAAGTAACATTCCCAAATAAAAAGTAATTTGAACGTGATTAGCTGTCAACTGCATGCTCATAAATAAAGCTGACAATACGATTCCCCATTTGAGATTGTGTCGGTAAGCCATATAAAAAGCTCCAATTACAGGTGGTGCTAAACCGATAGCTGCAGCTTTTGTATTGTGACCTGCTTGTAAAATGATAATGAAATAGGAGGAAAAAGCAAAGGCAAATGCTCCAAAAATGGCAACTTTAGCATTCACTTTCATGCACAAGAGCATAATATAAAAACCAAGTAAGTAGGCGAAAAACATTCCACCGGGTGAGGAAATCCATAACTGGAAAGTGCGAGAAACACTTTTTATAAGGTTCCCTTTATATTTGGTTGAAATTTGATAGGTTGGCATTCCACCAAACATTGAATTTGTCCATAAAGGTTCTTCACCATTGATATCACGAAAATGATTAATCTCATTTGACATTCCCTTGAACTGTTCGATATCATGCTGTTTCAAGCTATGTCCAGTAAACTGCGGCTGAAAATAAATAAACGTTGTTAGAATAAATAAGCCAATGGCTAAAAAGTGAATCCAATTATTTTTGAATAGCTGTTGGAAATTAATTTTTCTCATATTATATTATTTTGCCTTAAGTTTTATAATCTGTAAATATAATTAAAGTAGTGAACTATGAAATACGTTTAATTATGATTAACCATGAATCGTTTCTTTTTTCCCGTACTTTTTCATCAACTCACCTTCGTATTCCAGAAACTCTTTCCAACGTTTATCAACATCGATGGTAGTAGCATACTTTTTAGCGAAATTTAGAAACATCATATAATGTCTTGCTTCACTTTCCATTAATTCTCTATAAAACACGCGTAATTCAGGATCTGAAATATGCTCTGACAACAATCTAAATCGTTCACAGCTTCTGGCTTCTATCATGGCTCCGAACAGCATTTTTTCTACAAATTGCAATTCTTTACTACCCCCTTTCTTCTGGAAAGCCAATAAATCATGAATATATGCGTCTTTTCGTTCATACCCTAAAGTAAAACCACGCTTTATTAACTCACGATGAACCATCTGAAAATGTTCCATTTCCTCTTTTACCAATTCTCCCATTGCTTCTACAACATCAGGATACATAGGAAATTTAACAATCACAGTAATTGCGTTTGTTGCAGCTTTTTGCTCACAATAGGCATGATCAGTTAATATTTCTTCTATATTTTTTTCTACTATGTTCACCCAACGAGGATCTGTAGCTAATTTTAATCCGAGCATATTATTTGAAATTTATGAAATTAAATACAAAAATAGATTTAGATTTTCAATAAGCAAAGAATTGAATTATTAACGCATTTTTTAATCAGAATTTAAAGATAAAAACAACTTTTGAATTAAGATTTCGTTCCAGTACTGAATAGTAAAGAATTTTTATTTACATTTGGATTTATTATTTAAACTAATTAAAGCATTTTTAGGCGATGAGACACGTACTACTTTATTCATTTTTAATAAGTTACCTCTTTAGCTTCAGTCAAACTCAAATTTGGAGTGATGATTTCGAAGCAACAACAGCGAATTGGAACTTAACAATTCAGTCAGGTTTAAACGACCCCAATGCAAATATTTGGGAAATTAGCGATGATGAAGGTGGAGTACTTCCTCCAAACTGTGCTGTTAATTCAAATAATAACAAAACGCTACATGTTACATGTCTAGGTGGTGATTGTGGACCACTAGGAAGTGGTGCTCGTTATTACCCAGGAGATATGGGAGGTGGCGCTAATCCAGGAAATACAAATATACGCGCGGCGTTAAATACAGGAATTTCAACAGTTGGTGAAACACAATTACAACTCGATTTTGATTGGATGGGTGTTGGTCAAGCAAATGTTGATTTTGCAGCTTTAGAATATAGCGTTGATGCTGGTGCAACTTGGACTGTTTTATGGTCACAAACACCTGGACCTGTTTGTGGAGGAGATGGACAATGGAGTCAGCAATCAGTTACACTTCCTACTGCAACTGAAAATCAAAGTGATTTAAGATTCGCATTTAATTGGACAAATGACAATGATGGAGCTGCACTTGCACCTTCTTTTGCGGTTAACAATCTTTCTTTAGTAACAACTGTTGCTCCACCAGGTGGACCAACAGCAGACTTCACATCAACATCTTTCACTATTTGTGAAGATGATTGTGTAAACTTCATTGATATGTCTGTAGGTACAAACATATCATCTTGGACATGGAGTTTTAATGGAGCAAATACTTTAACTTCTTCAAGTCAAAATCCTACTAACATTTGTTGGTCAACTGCTGGAACATACAATGTAAAATTGACGGTAACAGATGATAACGGAACAGACGATGTTACCTATCAAATCATAATTGAAAACTGTGATGTTGTTGTACCCACAGCTGCTTTTTCAACTGACACACTTGTCATTTGTGCTGGAGACTGTATAGATTTCACAGATGAATCAGAAGGCAATCCAACATTATGGAATTGGGACTTTGATGGTGGATCTCCAGGATTTGCAACTACACAGAACCCTTCCAATGTTTGCTTTAATCAACCAGGAACTTATGATATATCTTTAACGGTATCAAATTCTGCTGGAACTGATCAAGTCATTACACCAATTACTGTTTTAGACCTTCCTACTGTTACAACTTTCGGCGATACAATAATTGCTATGGGTGGAGCTGCCGGACTTATTGCAATTCCAAATCAGCAAAGTTTTGTGTTGTGGGAACCGAATGAGGACATTGATTGTGATACATGTATAGCTGTAATTGCGACACCAGTAATTACAACAACTTACTATTCTTATGTAACAGACTTTAATGGTTGTGTTGGATATGATTCAGTAACTGTACATATTGCCTTTGAAGAAATCGTTGATGTACCAAGCGCATTCTCTCCTAACAATGATGGTCAAAACGACAAATTAAGAGTTTTAGGAATTGGAATTGCCGAAATTGATTTCAAAATATTTAACCGTTATGGCCAGTTGGTCTTCTCGACTACTGATTTAGAAGAAGGCTGGGATGGGAAATTGAACGGAGAACCTTTAAACCAAGGTGTATTTGTTTATACCTTAAGCTATACACTCATTGATGGAACAACGAGTGAGATATCAGGAAATGTTACACTTGTAAAATAATATCTAGATGAAATTTACACTATTATCGATTGCATTAACCACAATTCTATTTGCCTCAGCTCAGCAAGGCAATAACTTTAGTATGTGGTTTAAAAACAACCTACAGCATAATGCAGCAGCAGTAGGAACAAATGATAACGATATGAGGTTATTTACTAACTTTAGATATCAATATTTTAGCGTAACAGAGAAACCATTCCAAACCATTTCAGCTTCGGTTGAAGGAAAAATTTTGGGATCTCAAATGCGTAAGAACTATTTTGGTTTAGGTGCTTCATTTATAAATGATGTGAGTGGTGACGGACGATATATGGTAAACCATTTTACTGTTCCAATTTCTTATCATATCTTTTTTGATGATGAAAACTCAATCTCTATTGGAGTTTCACCAGGATTATACCAACGTTCTTTAGGTGGTAGTAACTTAACATGGGAAAGTCAATGGAATGGTTACTATTTTAACCAACAACAGAATCCTGTTGGAATTGGAAATACATCTGCTTCTAACTTCGATTTAGGTGCTGGTATTTTCTATAAGTTCGAAAACTCTGATAAAAACAAAGTTTATTTAGGTTTTTCTGCGAATCATATTTTAGAACCAAAAATTGATTTTAATGTTCAAGATAATATGTTCATTAGATATGTTGGACAATTTGGAATGAATCACCGATTCTACAATAGCGACTTTGGAATTTCTCCACAAGCGATTGCTGTTTTCCAAGGACCTAATAGAAATATAATCTTCGGTACTAATTTCGATTACTACCTTCAAGATGCTTCTAAAAGAACTTCTTTTTATACACCAACAGTATTTTCTTTTGGCATCTACCACAGAGTTCAAGACGCTATAGTTCTTAACTTCCAATATTCATTTAAAGGAATGACGGTAGCAGCATCTTATGATTCTAATATCAATACAATGTTACCTGCTTCTAGAAGTGTTGGAGGATTTGAAGTAGCAATAATTTATGATCTTATGCTCAATAGAAAAGGTAGATTTATTTACTAAACTTTGAATTATTTAGGACATTTATATTTTTCAAAAGAGAAGCCAGATTTAATGGTCGCCAATTTGTTTGGCGACTTTGTTAAAGGTAAAGACTACTCTTTTCTACCTAAAATTGTTCAGGAAGGTGTGTTATTACACCGTCAAATTGATGACTACGTTGATCATCACCCAACGGTAACAGAACTTAGACTGCATTTATACAATGAACTTCCAAAAATAGCAGGCATTGCTATAGACTTATACTTTGATCATTTATTGGCCAAGAATTGGTCAACATATCATTCCAAAAGTCTAGATGAATTTGTTGATCCTTTTTTAGCCTATACGAAAGATGCAAAAAACCTAAAATTTAACAATCCTAAATACGAATATCCACAGCATTTTATAAATCTATTAAATGCAATCCATAAACATAATTTACTCAAAAGGTATGTCTATTTAGATGGTTTAGCAATGGCATCTGAAGGTTTATCTCGTCGCATTTCTTTCGAAAATAATTTAGATATGGCTGTTGCCGTATTTCAGAACAACGAAAAACGCATTGAAGCTGCATTTGAAGTTTATATGAAAGCTGCTAAATTGAGATTCAACGTTAAAGATTGAACCTTATTTATTGATATTCAAAACAGCAGTTTATCTATTGTTTAAATTGATTAGCATCACTTCATTATGAGCAAAACAATAGATTGGAAGCAAATACATCAGACAATCTAAGCTCATGATTCTTCTAAAGTTAGAAATACAAGTATCTCTTATTGATTTTTTTTATTATATTTAAACAAACAAAATTAATATTTTGATAAGAAAACTAACTATATTCTCCACTACTCTATTGTGCATTTCTGTGCTCGTTCTTGGTACAATTGGATGTCAGAACACAAAGGGTAAAGAAAATAATATCGTTGGAAAAGCCATAGAGAAAAAACAAAATGATCTAGGTGAAATATTAAAATCTAATAAACTAACCGTTTTAGCTGAAAATAGCGCCACCAGTTACTTTATTTATAGAGGTCATAAAATGGGATTGGAATATGAAATCCTCAATGAATTTGCTAAAGAAATTGGTGTAAAATTAGAAATCAAAGTTGTTCAAGATCTTGACGATATCATCAACCAATTAAACAATGGAGAAGGTGATATTATAGCGTGTAATTATACCGTAACCAAAGATCGTAGAAATAAAATTGACTTTTCGAAACCAATAATGAGAACGTCACAAGTTTTGGTTCAAAGAAAACCAGAAGGATGGGAAAAGACCAGGAAAAGTGTTTGGGAAAAAGAGGTTATTCGTGATCCTGCTCAATTGTCAAGAAAAACTATTCATGTATGGAAGAACTCAAGTTATTACGAACGCTTGGTTAACCTGCAAGATGAATTAGGAGATACAATTATACTGAAGCCATTAGATGGAAATATTATTCCTGAAGATGTTATTGAAATGGTTTCTAAAGGATTTATTGACTATACTGTGGTAGATGAAAACGTTGCATCAATTAATAAAAGATACTATCCAAATGTTGATACGGAGCTTGAATTAAGCGTTAAACAACGTATTGCTTTTGGATTAAGAAAACAAAGTCCGCTGCTTAGAAAAAGGCTGGATGCATGGCTAGATGATTTTATGAAAACATCTACTTTCAATTACATTAAATACAAGTACCTGAATAACTCAGCAAATGTTTCAAAATCTAAAAGTGAATATTCATCTATTAAAGGATCAAAAATATCACCTTATGATCAAATCATTAAAGATGTTTCAGGCAGATACGGATGGGATTGGAGATTAATCGCAGCATTAATTTATCAAGAATCGAAATTCCAATTAGGTGAACAGTCTTGGGCTGGTGCCTACGGGTTAATGCAATTTATGCCAACAGTTGGTCCTACATTTGGTGTCTATCCTGACTCTCCTCCTGCTGTTCAAATTGATGGTGGAATTAGAAAAATAATCAAGAATTTTAGAGAATGGAAAAGTATTCCAGATTCTATTCAACGTGTAAAATTTACTTTTGGAACATATAATGCCGGAATTGGCCATGTTTTGGACGCACAACGTTTGGCCAAAAAATATGGAAAAGATCCATTGGTTTGGGATGATAACGTTGAAGTTTATATTTTAAACTTGTCAAATCCGAAATTCTATCATGATCCTGTTTGTTATTATGGATATATGAGAGGCTCTGAGACGTATAATTATGTGCGTTCGATTTTCATTCGATATACGGAGTATAAGACGGCTTTTCCTGTTGAAAGTTAGGGTAGATTGGAGGGAAGAGAGAGGGGAGATTAGAGTGAGAATGAGAATGAAAACTAGAGTGAGAATGAGAATGAGAGTAGAGAAAAAGAATGAGAGGGAAGAGTGAGAATTAGAGTGAGAAAGAGAATGAGAGTGGAGAAAAAAAGTGAGAGTGAGGAGTGAAAATTAGAGTGAGAAAGAGAATGAGAGCGGAGAAAAAGAGTGAGAGAATAGAATGAGAGTGGAGAAAAAGAATGAGAGAATAGAACGAGAGCGCAGAAAAAGGCTTCGAATCATGGTAGATTGCAGGTTCAAGCTTTTAGATTTCAATTTTGGTTTTGAGGAATAATAAAGTCCAGAAGACGCATTTAACAAAACCTTCTTCTCTGCGAATCTCTGCCCCTCCTGCGAACCTCTGCGTCATTCTTCTTAATCTCAACCCACCCCAACCTAATCCTTTCTTATTCCAAAAAAAAAGCGAGCACCTCCATAGAGAATACTCGCTTTAATATATTAGATAAGTAAACTAATTATTTACTCCACTCTTTAATTGATTCTTGATTCTTACGAATGTACTCAGCACTTCCTGCAGCAGTTGCTTTCTCTAAAGAAAGTTTCGCAGCTTCGATTGCTTCTTTGTCTTTCCCCATTGCTTTAAGAATTAACGCTTTATTACGGATGTAGTAAAATGGCGCTTCTCCATTCATTTCGATTGCTTTATTTACATATTTCAAAGCTTCGTTTAGCTCAGTATTTGCATGTAAATAGTAATTTGCAGCATTGTAGTAATCACGTTCTGATGGAGAACCTTTCATTGTTTCTTTAATAGAAGCAACAGTTAATTTTCCAGTTGGTAATTTTACTTTGATCGGTAACATAGTATTTCCCCATTCAACCACTAAATCAAAATGGTTTACATCTAAATTATCAAAAGAGATAGTGAAAGTTTCAACTGAATTCTTGTTCGTTTTAACAGGAACTAATACTTCAGCAACAACTTTTTCGTTTTCCCATTTTTCTGGTAATCCCCAATTGTCTGTTCCGCTGTATAAAGTAATTTTCCATTCTTTTTCACCAGGAACTGCAAACATAGCGTACTCGCCAGCTTTTACATCTTTTCCACCAAAGTTAATTTGTGTATCAAAAGAAATTGTTGAGTTCTTGTTTGCTCCAAATCGCCAAGCTTCACCAATAGGAAGAATATCTTTGTGTAAATCTCTGTCACGTAAAGAAGGACGAGAGTATTCCACTTCGAACTTTGTTAAACCTACTGTTTGCTCAACTTCAGCTTTTGGGCTTAATTGAGGAGTTTTAACTTGAGCTGTAGTTGCTAAACTGATAACCAGCCCTCCTAATAAAAACAATGTTTTTTTCATATTATCTTAATTTTCATCAAATATAAAGATTCATTTCTATCTAAGCGAACCTTCAATTGGAATTACATTTTTTTGTCATTTGAGAGCAATTCAAAATTCAATGATAGTGCTTAACTGTAGGCCTTTAAGAGATAAAAAGTGTTAAACTTTAATCGGAAATGATTTCTTAATTAGAATTTCAAAATTCATAAACATTATTTGAAATACAATTCAATCAGTATTAAAACCTTGATATTATTGACTTTACTTATTAACTCTAGGGCATTTAACTTCAAAACTTCTGAAAATCTGACTCAAATTGCGCTATTTGCATTATTATCGGAATTAAATAAAAAAACTATCTTAGAACTGGTATTTTAAAAATTACTTCAAATTTCTTAAAAGACCACATATTCAAAATCTTATTAACGTATTAAAAATTATATGAAAAGCTTTAAAGAAATCATTTTTCCTTCTAATAAAAAGAAAAGAAGGCGCAGAATAGTGCTATTTGTAGTGATAGTAGTGCTTATTGGTGTTAGAATGTGGCTGCCATATTTTCTAAAGGATAAATTAGTCGCAGCGGTAAATGAAGTTGAAGGCTATGAATGTACGCTTGGAGATTTAGATTTATCCATATTTCGTGGTGCTATGGTACTTCAGGAATTTGAAATTAAAATCACAGAAAATGCAGTTACAAAACCATTTGTATATTGCAAGAATGCTGATATTTCTGTAGAATGGAGAGCAATTTTCCATGGTTCTATCGTAAGTGAGGTTATTTTAGATCAGTTGGAACTTTATTTCGCTGATGGAAATAGCGAGGAGGAAGAACAATCAGGAGATGCTTCATGGGTTGAACCAATTATAGACTTCATTCCATTAAAAATTAACCGTTTTGTTATCAATAATGGTCAAATTGAGTTTGAAAACATGGTTTCTGCTCCACCAGTGAATTTAAAATTAACAGATCTTCAATTAAAAGTTGAAAACTTAACCAATTCTACGGATGAAGGTAAAGCGTTGCCTTCTCATTTAAAATTAACTTCTAAAGTCTTAAATAAAGGGAACCTTCATATTGAAGGAGACTTAAATATCTTAAAAGATTTACCAGATATGGATTTAGATATCGATATTAAAGAGGTTGATTTAATGGAATTAAATGCTTTTACAATGGCTTATGCTAATTTTGATTTTGAAAAAGGCCAGTTTGCTTTGGCTTCCGAATTTGCAATGTTGAATGGTGAAGCCAAAGGATATGTAAAACCAATATTGACCGATGTAAAAGTATTGAGCTTCAAAGAAGACAAACCTGTTCTTAATGGCTTTTGGCAAGCATTTGTTGGATTAGCATTTAACATTACAAAAAACTTCAAAAAAGACAGGACAGGAACTAAAATTCCAATTTCAGGAAATATAACTGATCCAAACATAGAAATTGGTGCTACGATTGTGAATATTTTCCGAAATGCATTCATAAAGGCTTACGAAGCTGAAGTAGACAACACCATTAGTTTAAAAGATATTGCAAATGATCAAGATGAAAGTAGTTTTTGGGACAAATTCAAAGGATTATTCTCAGGAGATGATGATGATAAAGAATAAATAATTTAATTTTAAGGGTCTGTTGAATTCAACAGACCCTTTTTATTTAAAGAATATATAAAATACTAAATAGCTCAGTTTATTAAACATACTTATGAAAAACATAAAAACAGCATTACTCCTCGTTTCCATCATTTTATTTGCCAATCCATCTTTATTCGCTCAAGAATCAAGAACACATTGTTCTAAAAGAGATGCCTACTCAAATATGCAATTGAAAAGTCCTAATTTGAACCTTCAAGAAATTGCTAAAGCGAAAAAATACGATATTCATTTTTACGCTTTAGATGTAGAAATGGATAATTTATCGACTGATATTGCTGGAACTGGAGAAATCCATGGTTTTGCTAATGAAATTCTTGATTCAGTACTTTTTGAATTGCACTCTACTTTCAACATTTCTGAAATTAGATTAAATAACGTGGCAACTCCTTATAACAGAAGCGGATCAATTATTAAAGTTCCAGTGAATTTAACACAAGGTCAAGATTTCAAAATTGCAATCGATTATGACGGAACACCTCCCAACTCCTCCTCCACTCCTTTTGGTGGTTCAGGAATGTCAAATGATTCATCTCCATCTTGGGGAAATCAAGTGACTTGGTCTTTGTCTGAACCTTTTTCAGCTTATGAATGGTTTCCTTGTAAGCAAGATTTAAGAGACAAAGCAGACAGTGTTTCAATGAAAATCACTGTTCCTAATAGCTGTAAAGCGGGTTCAAACGGAGTTTTAGAAAACGTGGTTGATCTTGGAAATGGAACTTCTCGATACGAATGGTTTCACAGACATCCTGTAGCTTACTATTTAATTTCAGTGGCCGTTGCAGAATATATTGAATACAATGTTTATGCTAATCCAATGGGTTCTGCAAATCCTGTTTTAATTCAAAATTACATTTATAATAATCCAGGAACATTGCCTAATTTTCAAAATGATATTGATGAAACAGTTGATTTCATTGAATTATTTGCGGAATTATATGGGGAATATCCATTTGATGATGAAAAATACGGACACTGTATGGCGCCACTTAGCGGTGGAATGGAACACCAAACTATGACAACTCAAGGTTACTTTGAAAAAGGACTTACGGCGCATGAATTAGGTCATCAATGGTGGGGAAATAATGTTACCTGTGCTTCATGGTCAGACATCTGGGTCAATGAAGGTTTCGCTTCCTACTCTAGTCATTTGATGTTGGAATATTTGCATCCAAGTGAAGCTCCTTCAAACATGTTTGACATTCACGATTATGTTATGGATAGTCCAGGAGGAAGCATTTGGGTTTCTGATAGCTTAAATGAAGGTTCTATTTTCGATGGTAGATTAATCTATGATAAAGGTGCTGCATTTGTTCACACATTGCGTTTTATGATGAATGATGATTCCTTATTCTACCAAGCTTTAAAAGAATTTCAAATCAACTTTAAAGACAGCGTGGCATTAGGTTTAGATGTAAGAAATCAACTCAATAGCATGTCCGCTACAAATTTTGATGATGCATTTGATCAATGGTTTTTTGGAGAAGGATTCCCTACTTACAACCTAAAATATAACGCTACTGGAAACAATTTATATTTTGAAGTAAGCCATACTACTTCTAGTTCTACTCCTACTTTCACAAATCCGCTTGAAATTAAATTTGCGAGAACAGGTTTATCGGATACGACAATTCGAGTAAATATCTCCAGCAATAGTGATCATTTTGTGATTCCAAATATTGGAGGAAATGTCACGAGTGCTTCTGTTGATCCTAAAAATTGGATTATAAACAAAGTGGGCTCAATTGTGAAGGACGAAAATTATGTTTCTCTTCCTCAAGAAAATAAATCAGTTGCAATCAATATTTATCCAAATCCATCAGCAGGAGAATTCAATATTGCGATGGATGATAATACCGAAAAATCGATTCAAATTTATAATACACAAGGAAAATCCGTTTATGATGGAAGCTTCAATAAATCTGCTCAAGTGAATCTGAGAACTCAGAATTCAGGATATTATATTGTGAAGATTACGAGTGATGATGGACGACAGTGGGTTAAAACAATTGTTTTGAAATAATTACGAAATGTTCAATTACGAATTATGGATTTGGCAATTAAGACCAGATAGTTAGCAAATTGTGGATTGGTGAACTATCTATAGTTAGTTAAATAGATAATTTGCCTATCCTCTTCTTTACCCCAAAACATTTACAAGTTGAGCAATTAGGAATATATAAGAGATCCTTCAATCGAAAAATCAAAGATTTTATCGATTATCAGGATGACAGACTAATGGAGGTGTGCATTCAAAAAGTGGGGAGAAAATAATGGCGTTGCACGCTATTATTTTCTCCCCACTTTTTGCACCATCCTATACTAACCACTGTCATCCTGAAGCGAAAATACTAAAAATTTGTTTTTTGTGTTTTCCGAAGGATCTCTTTTATGCAACAAATAATAATTAATGCATAGCAGCGTGCGTTTAGATTCTAGTATTTCGGTTTCTAAACGCATGGAAGTTATTGGAAATAGATTGAACAGTTTAGGGTATTTCACTAAGAACAGAGAGAATAAATTTAATTTCTCAGAGAGGTCAGTACTTTACGGAGGGAGATTTGCTTATTCCTATTTAGTCTTTGGTGTTTCTAGAAGAGGAGTTATAGCATTCAAAAACAATGAAATCATTTGTAAATTTCCGCTATTCACACAGTTTATAGGATTGTTGACTTTAGTTACTGTTTTGGCTTCTACATTTGTTAATATCGGGGATTCATCTCTTTTATATGTAGGAATTAGTTCTCTTCTATTATTCACAATACTCTTTACAATTGTACGCACCAAGAATTTAAAAGTCGCTAAAGGCCTTTTAAGGAAACTAACAGGTATTCAATAATAATCTGCTGTAATTACCTCAAAGTAACATAAGTTACAACTATCCGAATACAAAGCCATTATGTTTATGGATTCACTATAAACAAAAGCTCAATGGCAAATCATTATGGAATTTTAATTATTGGAGGTGGTACCGCAGGGATCATGTCCGCAGCTCAACTTTTGAGGCAAAAGTTATCCAAAAGTATTGCAATTATTGAACCTGCAGATACACATTATTATCAACCCGCTTGGACTTTAGTTGGTGCTGGAACATATAATTTCGACAAAACAGCGAAGCCAATGTCGGAAATGATTCCAAAAGGCGCAAAATGGATAAAAGACAAAGCAACAACTTTCGATGCAGACAACAACAGTGTTCACACAGAAAAGTCTGGGGTAATTACTTATGACTATTTGGTTGTAGCACCTGGCTTAGCTTATGATTTCAGTTTAGTTCCTGGCTTGGGAGAGGCCATGGACAAAGGTGTTGTTTGTAGTAATTATACCGATCCAAAACACACTTGGGATGTTGTCAAAAATTTCAAAGGTGGTACCGCATTATTTACTCAACCAGCAACACCAATAAAATGCGGTGGAGCTCCTCAAAAAATAATGTATCTAGCAGAAGACTATTGGAATAAAAATAAAGTTAGAGCTAAATCTGAGATACTATTTGCAACTGCTGGAACTGTAATTTTTGGAACTAAAGTAATCGCAGAAACCTTAATGGAAGTTGTAGAACGCAAGGATATTAATTTGCGTTTCAATCATAAATTAGTCAAAGTTGACGGAGAAAATCAAATTGCTTGGTATGAATTAACGAAAGATATAAAAGCCGGCGGTTGTATTGTGATGTCTGGAGACGACGATGAAAAAAGATTAGATGAAGATTTCCAATACAATTATAAAAGAGTAAAAGTAACGAAGAAAGATGGTCTTTACGGAATTCATTATGACATGCTGCATACTGCTCCTCCATCTGTTGCACCGAAATTTATTCGTGAATCAAATCTAGTAAATGACGCTGGTTGGTTAGATGTCCATATTCACACTTTACAACACAAAAAATATCCTAATGTCTTTGGTTTAGGAGATGTTGCAGCATTACCAACTGCAAAAACAGGAGCAGCTGTTCGTAAACAAGTTCCAGTTTTAACAGACAACCTAAACATGCTGATTAAGCACAAAAAAATAGGTTCAAAATCATACAATGGCTATTCTTCTTGTCCATTAGTAACTGATTATGGAAAGATGGTTCTTGCAGAATTCGATTACGAAGGAAACTTTACACCAGATCCAAAATTAAAAAGGATGCTGATTAAAGACAGTTCAAAAGAACACTGGAGATTATGGATGTTTAAGAAGTATATGCTGCCGTATTTATATTGGCAAAGAATGATGAAAGGGAAGAACGTTTAGATAATTGTTAATGGTAAATTATTAATTATTAACGAGGTTTGGTAAAGGTGATTTGGTTTGGGCGGTTTGGCAAGGGCGATTTGTAAATCGCCAAACTCCCCCAAAGTATCTTAAGTTACAGTAAAACCAGGAGTTTATGCGTATCTTGCAAGTAATACAAAACAGTCAATTAATTAAAAAAATACATACAAATGGAAAATCAAGAAGAGTGCTTAGAAAAAGTTTATCCAATGCCAAGAATTGGTGATGTTGCTCCAGATTTTGAAGCGGTTACAACAAAAGGGAAAATTAAGATGTCTGAATTCGCTAAAGACAAATGGACATTAATGTTCTCCCACCCTGCTGACTTTACTCCTGTTTGTACAACAGAAATGAGTGGATTTGCAAAAAGACAATCTGAGTTCACTGCTCTAAATACTGAACTTTTAGGATTAAGTATTGACAGTTTACATTCCCATTTAGCGTGGGTACAAAACGTAAGAGAGACAACTGGTGTCTATTTTGATTATCCAATCATCGCAGACATCGATATGAATGTTGCAAAGCTTTACGGAATGTTACAGCCAAACGAAAGTGAAACTGCAGCAGTAAGAGCGGTATTCTTTATCGATCCAGCAAAGAAAATACGTTTAATCATGTATTATCCGTTAAATGTTGGTCGTAACATGGATGAGATTTTGCGTTCGTTAGATGCTTTACAAATGTCAGACAAACACAAAGTAGCAATGCCGTTAGATTGGAAACGTGGAGACAAAGTGATTGTACCCGCTCCAAACACATTGGATTCATTAAATGAAAGATTAGCAGACGAGTCTCTTGAAAAGGTTACTTGGTATTTAGCTAAGAAAAGTATTTAAGAGTAGATGTTTAAGGTTATAGTTGATGTTTGAATAGTGAGTAATAATGTAGAGAAGAGCTTTCGAGAGGGAGCTCTTTTTGTTTTGGGGTATTTTGAAATAACAGGAATTAGAATTGCTATAATCGAAAGTATCCAAGCTCTGATTTGTTTTTCGAAGGAATATATTAGAATCATTACATTCTTACAATACATTAGGCTTTTTTGATTTTATAGAACCATCAACGCTACCAAAAGGAATATAATAAAGATTAACAAGAAAGGATTGAAGATCCTTAATAACTCCAAATTCCGAGTAAATCCTTTGTGTTATTGCAGAACACTAGTCTTTTTTGCTTTTACAGAACCTTGAACGTTTCATAAAGAATATGATAAAGATCAAGAAAGGATTAAAGATCCTTAACGACACCTAATTCCGAGTGAAGCCTTTACATTCTTGCAGAATGTTAGGCTTTTTTGCTTTTACAGAACCTTGAACGTTTCTTTGAAACGCTCAGACTTCTGTAAAAGCAAAAAAGCCTTCCCGAAAGGGAAAGCTTTTACTCTTAGTGAGCCCGAAAGGATTCGAACCTTTGACCGCCTCCTTAGAAGGGAGACCATGCTATTTTATAAAAACCTAACACCTGTAATACAGGTTGTTACAATATTGAAAAGTGATGTAAATTGACTTTAACACGCTTTGATTAACTCTTTGATTAACGGCAGTATTCGTAATAATGAATTGATTGAAAGTAGACTGTAATACAACCCTGCAAATAAAACCGCTAAACATTGCCAAATATAGGGTTTATTAGCAAATCAACAAAATAAAATATAGTTTTTAAGAGTCTCTATAAGTTACCTGAAGGAGTTTTATTAAATGCATATTCCACACTTGATTGTGTTAGATTAATCCAAGTAGATCTTTGTTTATAATTTTTCTTCTCAAATCTAAAAAATATTCTTTGATCATAATGAAATAGTTAAATTTGAAGAAACCATTTACAATTATGCTTAAAGTCTAAACATTAAATTATATGATATCTAACTACGCACTTCCGAAAGAATTAGGAGAATATAAACAAAACTCTATCGAAGATGGAGTTTTCTCAAGAATAGTCTATACAAAAGATAATTCCTTTGTTTTTCCTAAAATATTTAAACATCATGAGTTAGAGTCAACAGAGTTCAAGGAGTACCTCCAAGAGTTTACACGAAATGTAAAATATGAAGTTGAAGGCCCGGCAAAAATTGTTTCTGATAAAATGAAAGAGAAGCTTTTTTTAAATGATAAAATTAATTCTGAATTTGAAAATATATTAAGTTTCATAAACATCAATCCCGTCGATTTAGGAGATAGCTTCAGGCTGTTTAAACATTATGAAATTTATGCTATAATCGACTATAATTCGAATACTATTTACTTTGCTTGTGTAACTATCTTTCCAAATATAGACGCACCATTAATTCTTAAGCATATTAATGAATTAAGGAAAGAAATAACAAAAAATGGTATATTACCGGGTTTAGAGGCTTTAGACTGGAATTCCAAGTCTTTAGTTGTTACCAATAAATTACATCTCTTTTCTTTCTCAGCTAACAAATACATTAAGGAAATACGCCATGTATTTGGAAAAGATGATTGGATGATCAAATTACTAGACGAAGAGTATTTTTCTAAAAAAGTAGCTCAATATGAGAAGGGTCGAGAAGAAATCATACTATGCGAAGGGAAAAACAAAACAATGCTAAACCTCCTTAAGCTTCCGAACACTATCTTTTCTGATGAACACAATAGCGTAACAATCTTTCAAAACGTAAAATCAATGAAGATTAGATGCCTAAGAGATAAGGATTTTCTAACAACAGAAGAGGTAACTAAACTTAAAAGAAAGTTACCAAAATATCATATCTTAGATTACTACTGTATTGAGAATTACCTTTATCACCCTGAGAACATTTTTGAGTTTTTAAATGGTGATTTTAATAAAGATGAATATATAGAGGATATTATTCATGTAAAAAACAATAAACTCGAAAAAACGATTAAAAATATTGCTACATCTCGACTATCTTACTTGGAATTAAGTGAAAACCACATTAACCCTTCAAAGGATGCGGAAATAATAATTAGCGATGAACTAAGATCAGACAAATTTTGGATTTTCTATAAGCATTTTGATATGAAAAAATACAATAAATCTTTCCTTAACAAATACAATCTTAGTGACAACAAGCTCGCAACAACGGAATGGTTTAAAAGTGAGATTCTATCAATAATCAGTTAATAAGAAGTCAGACAATTAACTCTATAATTTACATAAAAACCAATCTTTATGGATCAAAATCTAAAAACAAAAATTGAGGAGTTCATTTTATTAAAAGAAAAGGAAAATGACAAATTCTTTGCTTGGTTTAGAAACATTATAGGGATGGCGATTGCGTTTCTTGGTATACTTGTATCCTTTCGTTCAAGTGAACCTATGGCCCATACCCCTCACTTAATATTCTCGATTTCAATTTCTTTAATTACACTCGGAATTATTTCAGGTGTAATCATTCTTTTTGTTGAAATAAGATGGTTAAGAAATGAGTTAGAAATTAAATCAAAATGGATAAATAGGTTAATTCAGGGAAGTAAAGATAAATTTGAAATTGAAAACATTCCTACTCCATGGTATTTCAAATTATTAAAAGTAATCTGTTACTTCTCCTTCATATTGTCGCTTATTTCACTCTCTATTTTCACATTCATGAGATAATAAATTCATTTCTCAAAACCTATCAAATCACCCCCATATCCCAATAAATAACTATATTTGAAATCAGCACCTATGGAAAGCCAAAACCTTCCCAAATAACACTGACATAAAGAAAATACCATATATGAATAACGTAAAAGAATCTGCTAATTTTATTTGGGCTATTGCCGACATACTTAGAGGAGATTATAAGCAAAGTGATTACGGAAAAGTAATACTTCCATTCACTGTTTTAAGAAGACTAGACAGCGTACTCATCAATACAAAAGAAGAAGTACTCAAGAAGTATGAAAAGGTTAAAGCGATGAACGTGCAAAATCTAGATCCTATTCTTAACAAAGCGGCTGAATATAACTTCCACAACAGAAGCCAATTTGATTTTAAGAAATTAGTAGCCGATCCAAACAATATTGCAGCCAACTTGAGAAACTACATTAATGGTTTTTCAGAAGATGCTCGAGAGATCATTGAGCAATTTGATTTTGATAATCAAATCACAAAGCTTGAAGACAACAACTTATTATTTTTGGTATTAAAGCGTTTTGAAGAAATGGACCTTCATCCCAACAAAGTTTCCAGTATGGAAATGGGATATATGTTTGAAGAACTGATTAGAAAATTTGCTGAAATTAGTAATGAAACCGCTGGGGAACACTTTACACCAAGAGAAGTCATTAAACTAATGGTTAATCTACTCTTCATGGATGACACAAATACACTCACGAAGAAAGGAATTGTTAAAACGATTTATGACTGTTGCGCAGGAACCGGTGGAATGCTTTCGGTAGCGGAAGAATATTTAAGAGAACTAAATCCTGATGCCCGTCTTGAAGTTTTTGGACAAGAGTTGAATGCTGAATCTTACGCAATTTGTAAATCAGATATGCTGATTAAAGGTCAGAATCCTACGAATATAAAGAAAGGAAACAGTATTTCAGAAGATCAATTAGAAGGACAAAAATTTGATTACCTCATCACAAACCCACCATTTGGAGTGAAGTGGAAAAAAATTCAAAAGAAAGTTCAAGATGAACATGATGATTTAGGACATGGTGGACGTTTTGGACCAGGTCTTCCATCCGTTAGTGATGGTTCTTTCTTATTCTTGATGCATTTAATGAGCAAAATGAAATCTACTGAAGCAGGTGGTTCTCGTTTAGCAATTGTATTTAATGGTTCTCCCCTTTTCTCAGGTTCTCCGAGCAGTAAGAAAAACGAAAGTTCAATCAGACAATGGATCATCGAGAATGACTTATTGGAATCTGTGATTGCCCTACCCGATCAGTTGTTTTACAATACTGGAATTAGCACGTATGTGTGGTTAATTACCAACAACAAACCAAAAGAAAGAAAAGGAAAGGTTCAATTAATAAATGCGGTTGAATTCTTTAAAAAGATGAGTAAATCTTTAGGTAGCAAGCGTAATGAATTAAGTGAAGAACACATCAATGAGATTACTAAAAGCTATGGTGATTTCAAAGAAAGTGGCCATTGCAAAATATTTGACAATACAGACTTTGGGTATTCTAAAGTTACCGTTGAAAGACCATTAATGAAAAACGGTAAGGTTGTTAAAGACAGCAAAGGAAATCCTAAACCAGACAGCAGTTTGCGTGACACGGAAAACATCCCCTTAAAAGAAGATATACAGGAATATATGAAGCGTGAAGTTTTACCTCACGTACCTGACGCTTGGGTTGATGAAGCCAAAACTAACGTGGGTTATGAGATTAACTTTACTAAGTATTTCTACGAATACAAACCGTTAAGATCACTTGAGGAAATTAGGAAAGATATTCTTGCGTTAGAACAAGAAACTGATGGTTTGATTAAAGAGGTAATTGTATAATTATGAAAAAATACGATTCATATAAGGATTCAGGGATTGAATGGTTGGGCGAAATACCAAGCCATTGGAAGGTTAAAAGGTTAAAATACTTCGCAAATGTTGTTTTGGGAAAAATGCTAACTCCTGTTGATAAAGGAGGATATTATTTAAAACCATATTTAAGAGCAAAAAATATTGAATGGCGGAAAGTCAATGTTAATGATGTGAAAGAAATGTGGTTTTCCGAAAAGGATATTGAGCAATTTAAAATTTGTAAAAATGATTTATTAGTTAGTGAAGGAGGTGAGGTAGGAAGAACAAGTATATGGAATGAAGAACTTGAAGAATGTTATATTCAAAATTCAGTACATAAAGTGAGTATGTACTCCAACGAATCTCCTTTATTCTTTTTAAATCAATTTATTCTTTTTGGCACAAAAGGTCATTTTGATGCAATTGTTAATCGGATTAGTATTGCCCATCTTACTAAGCAAAAATTAAATGATGTTTCATTTATTTATCCTCCATTAAAAGAACAAACCCAAATCGCCAATTACCTAGATCACAAAACTGCCCAAATAGATACGCTCATTAACAATAAAGAAAAGCTCATCACTTTATTGAAAGAAGAACGAACAGCTGTTATCAATCAAGCAGTAACAAAAGGATTAGATCCAAATGTTCCGATGAAAGATTCAGGAATTGAATGGTTGGGTGAGATTCCGGAGCATTGGATATTGAGTAAAGTAAAAACGGTAACTGATAAAATAGGAAGTGGAGTCACCCCTAGAGGTGGTGCTGAAGTTTATAAAACATCAGGTATACCATTACTTAGAAGTCAAAATGTATATTTTGATGGATTTCGCCTAAATAATGTAGCATACATTACTAAAGAAATTCATGACTCCATGAATAACAGTAAAGTATTCAAAGGAGATGTTCTTTTAAATATTACTGGTGGTTCTATTGGAAGATGTTTTTTTGTATCAGATGAATTCGAAGAAGCAAACGTAAATCAGCATGTTTGCATACTTAGACCAAATGAAAAGATAGGTACTGAATTTTTAAACTATATAATGAGTTCTAGAATTGGCCAATTACAAATCGACCTATGTCAAACAGGTGGTAATCGTGAAGCCGTAAATTTTGAAGATTTAAAGAATTTCTTTTTACCCTTACCAACTCCTGAGGAGCAAATTAAAATTCTACAGTTAGTTAACCTAAAAACACAGAAGTCTATTGAAACTATTAGAAAAACTGAACAAGAAATTGAATTATTAAAAGAATACAAAACTGCTTTAATTAGTGAAGTAGTAACTGGAAAAGTAAAAGTATTTTAATATGAAAAACGAAGAGCTTTTTAAATTGATTGCCGTTGAAGATGTAGTGCTATTTGTTGGTGCTGGTTTTTCGTTGTATGCCGGATATCCAAATGGTTGTGATTTAGCTAAAACCATCTATAGCAAACTTTCAGCAGAAGATAAAGAAAGCATTTCAGAAACAGATAACTTATCAGAATTAACAGATACTATTTATCATTTAAAAAATCAAAATAATGAGTTCTTAATAGAATGCTTAAAAGATATTTTCGAAAAGGAACCTTCTTCTTACCATGTTCACAAATCATTAATTGAAATTCCACATTTTAAAAATATAATTACAACAAATTATGATAAGTTATTTGAATATGGTTTTAAGCATGAAAAGAAGTTTCAAATAATTAAATATAGTAAAGATATTCCTACTATTAAAAACGATCATATCAAACTTTATAAAATTCATGGTGATCTTGATAATCCAGAAGATATAGTTTTAAAAAAATCAGACTATGAAAACTATTTTTCAGATAATACTGAAGAATCTATCTTTTGGAATTCAATTAAAGATTTGCTTGCCAAACATCATGTTTTATTTATTGGTTATTCATTACAGGATATAAATATTAATGTGATTTTCGATAAGATTTCTAAAGAACTCAAAGAATCAAGAAAAAAAGCTTTTTTTGCAAGTCCAAGTATTGATAAGGTAGGTAAAAATAGATTAAGTGCTATGAATATTGAGTTTATTCAATCTACTGGTGAAGAAACTTTAAATGCATTGTCTGATTATTTAAATGAAAGCTACTTTCCATCACTTTGGGAAGATGGAGGGAATACCAATACGGCTTTGGAATATGGAGTAAAAAACAATATTTCTTTATCAATAAACCAAAATGAAAATGGAAATTTAGACTTTGATAGTATTAAACCTTTAAACAAAGAAGTTCCTTTAGAACTTAATTTAAAATTCAGTTTAGAAAAAACATCAAAAAAGCAGTCCGAGTTTCAAAGTTTTCTAAAAGGTGAACAAAGTGAATTACTAATTAAACCTAATAATCTTTTTAAGGCAGGAATTTTTGCCAATGGCATAAAGCTCAGAGACGATATTGTCGCCATTAAAGCCTTAAAACCTCCCTTTTTTAATGATAAAATCACCTTTGAATTTGATGATGGATACGAATCTTCTGAATTTAATTTGAAGGGTTCATCTCTTAATAAAGCTGATGGTACCGTTGATATAAAGATTGAATTTTTAGATTATGAATTCATCGTATCAAACTTGAAAAACGGAATTAATAAACCTACGCCACAAGTTACTATTAAGGCCTCTCCAATTAGACCAATTTCAAATGTTCGTAATGGTACTGATCTCTTCGAGGTTTTTTATCGTATTTTGAATTCCGTTCCATTCAAGGCTTATAGCGATGACAAATTGAAATACAGTAATAAGGGTGTGAAAATTCCACCATCAGAAGGAACTCATAAAATAGCGGAATTACTGGAATATTTTAAAAACTTAAAGATAATAGAGAGAGCTTTTAATATAAAGTTTTCGCAAATTGATTTAAATGAAGCCAATTTTCAACAAGTGAATCATGCCATTGCTTTTATAGATAAGAAAGTTTTACCCACAAAACAGAAGGACCTCGTAATGGAAGGAAAACACTGTCATGAATTTATTCTATTAATGGACAAGTATAAGGAAAAAGAAATTTCGTTTAAAAGAGTTGAAAACATTGAAGTAGAGTATAGCTTACATCAGAAAACAATAAATATAGGTCATCCCGTTTACATAATACCAGATGTTAAAATTATTCAAGATTCATTTGATGAGAATGGTTTGACTGACAGAATAATAATTACAAACACAAATGAAAAGGCGTATATTTCTTTCCAAAAAGGAATAGAACCACATCCTGGCCTTTTCCTTTTAGATGAAGAATAAGTCACTTACAATTATAGTATTTAATAGTAACCGAATTGGAAATGAAAAAAGACGATAGAGATAAAATAGATGATGCCATCAATGAATCACAAAGTGATTTTGAGAAAAACTTGGTCTATTTAAGTGCCGGAGCTTTAACACTATCAATGGGATTTATTGAGAAGATCATTCCAATAAGTGAGTCTACTGCGAAACCATTAATAGTTTTATCATGGATTCTTCTTGCTGCTACTTTATTATTAAACCTAGCAACACATCTAATTTCAGTTAGAAACAGTACAAAAGCACGAGAAGAGATGGATTCAGGAATGGTTTACGAAACTCTAATTCAAAAAATAAGTTGTCGCAATAAAATAATGACTATTTTGAACTGGATTACTTATGCTCTATTTTCATTCGGTGTAATTATAACAGTAATTTTTTGTTCAATTAATTTATAAATATTATGGCTAAGAAAAATGATAAAACAAATAAGGGCCTCAAGAAAATTGATTTAGGTAGACAAACTCCAATACCTCGAGATAAAACTAACGTTGCTAAACCGAAAAAAAAGGAATAATGGCCAAAAAAAACAGCCAACAGCAATCTGGAGGAAGTGGAAAATCTATAATTAAAAGAGGAAGACATACCCCTTCGCCTAGACCTGCTCAATCTAAACCAACGCAGTCTAATGATGTAAAACCTAAGAAGTAAATGAGCATATTAATCAACATAGAAGATTTGCTTTCTGGACAATTAGTAGAAGGAACGCGAATGGAATTCAAAAAAGGATGGAATCCCAAACCTATCATGCGTTCTGTTTGTGCTTTTGCCAACGACTTTGAAAATGAAGGCAGCGGTTATATCATTATCGGAGTTGAAGAAGTAGATGGCAAGCCTCTAAGACCTGTGCTTGGTTTTAACCCTGACGAATTAGAAAAAGTCGAAAAGGAAATAATAGGGTATGGCAATCAGATTAAACCTTCTTACCTTCCTAGACTGTCATTAGAAGCAATTGATAACAAACATGTATTGGTGATTTGGACACCTGCTGGAAGTAATCGTCCGTATAAAGTTCCTGATGATGTAAGTGCCAAACATAAAACCTACAATTACCGTATTCGCTACCGTTCAAATAGCATTGTTCCCAACCAAGAGCAAGAAATAGAGTTACTGCAATTAACCGCACAAGTTCCGTTTGATGATAGACCCAATACCAAAGCTTCAATAGAAGATTTAAGTCATCAATTAATGCGTAAACACCTAAAGGCAACCAACAGCAAGCTATATCAGGAAAGTAAAGAAATTGAAATTATTGAATTAGCTGAGAAAATGAATCTTTCTCAAGGTGCTAAAGAACATCTTTTCCCAAAGAACATTGGATTATTAATGTTTTCCAAAGACACACAAAAGTATTTCCCTTCAGCAATAATTGAGGTTGTTAACTATCCTTATGGTTTAGCCGGTAAACAATTTGAAGAAAAAGCATATACGGGAACCATACAGCAGCAATTGCTAGATGTTTTAGATTATTTCAAAACGGTAATCATTCGCAAAAGGGTGATAAAACATAAACACAAAGAGCAAGCAGATGTAGTTTACAACTATCCTTATGATGCCATTGAAGAAGCATTATCAAATGCGGTTTACCATCGAAATTACGAATTATTAGACCCTATAGAAGTAAGAATTTTACCCAACGTTATTGAAATCATTAGCTTTAATGGCGTTGACGCTTCCATCAAACAAAAAGACTTTGACAAAGGAAGAGTTAGAGCAAGAAGATATAGAAACAGAAGAGTCGGTGAATTTTTAAAGGAACTGCGTTTAACAGAAGGACGAGGAACTGGAGTTCCAACCATTATCAAAGCGTTAAAAGACAATGACTCTCCTGAAGCAATTTTCGACACCAATGAACCCGAACGCATTTCTTTCATAGTAGAAATTCCAATTCATCCTTTGTTTGAAGGTGAAGTTTATGACCAAGGTGAAAACTTGAGTGACCAAGGTAAAGAAGTGAACGACCAAGTAAGCGACCAAGATAAAAAAATGACCGACCAAGACGCCGACCAAGATAATCGCTTTGTTTCAAAGGGGTTTGAAGAACTTGAAGAAATTATTAATAAAAATAAAAACGAGTTCTCCGACCAAGATACCGACCAAGACGCCGACCAAGATGAAATTGCTTTTGATGACCGATATAAGGAATTATTAAAAAGTATAAAAATGGTGTTCGGTAAGGAAAGAATACCTGATAATAAAGTAATTTCTAAGTACAAAGCATCCGCTCTTGCTATTTCCAAAGAACAATTAGACATTCTAAAATTCGCACTTAATGTAAAGTCCAATAAAGAAATTCAAGAGGAAGCCTTAAAGCTAAAAACACATACTGATAATTTTAAAAACCACATAGAACCATTACTTGTTAAAGGTTTTCTACGTAGAACACTTCCGAACAAACCGACAAGTAAATATCAAAAATACTATACAACGAAACGTGGTGAAGCGGTGATATATATTCGTGAACAACTGATAAAAACTAACTAAGTCACTAACTAAGTGGTAAATAGGTCACTAACTAAGTCAAATTACAAAGATTAAAATACTATGGCAAAAGGAATACATACAGAACTCACATTTGAAGAAGCAATCGAGGCTTCTCTATTAGAAGATGGTGGCTATGTCAAAGGACATTCAGAGGATTTCAATGCTGAATTGGGAATATTCCCAAAATATGTAACAGAATTCATTAAGACCTCACAACCCAAAGAATGGGAGAAGATTAATAACATTCACAAAGATGAGGTAGAAACCAAAGTTGTTAATCGCTTACTTCGTGAAATAGATTTAAGAGGAGCTTTAGATGTTATACGTAATGGATTTACAGATTACGGTGTAAAATTCAAAATGGCTTTTTTCCGTCCAGAAAGTTCTCTGAATCCTGATGCTGAAGTTTTATATGCTAAAAACCATTTAAGCGTTACACGTCAACTCTATTATGAAAGAAATGGGAATAACTCATTAGATTTAGTTTTAGCTTTAAATGGTCTTCCTATCTCTACAATTGAGCTAAAGAACCAATTCACAGGACAAGACATAAGCAATGCCAAAAAACAATATGTTTATGACCGTGAAGCTACAGAACCTATATTCCAATTTAAGAAAAGAGCACTAGTTCATTTTGCCGTAGATACAGATGAATGCTCTATGACAACAAAACTGGCTGGAAATAAAACCAGGTATCTTCCATTCAACATGGGGTATCAAAAAGGAGCTGGGAACCCTCCTAACAAAGATGGTTACCGCACAGCATATTTATGGGAGTATGTATGGGCCAAAGACAGCTTCATGGACATCATTGGGAAATTCCTTCACCTTGATGTAGAAGAATACAAGGTAAAAGGTGTAAGTAAAAAGAAAGAAACGATGATCTTTCCGAGATACCACCAAATGGATGTGGTGAGAAAGCTTACTAATGATGCTAAATTAAAGGGAGCAGGAACCAATTATCTTGTACAACATTCTGCAGGTTCTGGAAAGTCAAATTCTATTGCCTGGTTGTCATATAGACTTTCCAGTTTACATGATGAAAAAAATGATAGAATTTTCGATTCTGTAATCGTAATTACGGATAGAAAAGTGTTGGATAACCAATTACAAAAAACCATTTATCAATTTGAACATAAAGATGGTGTAGTTCAAAAGATTGATAAAGATTCACAGCAGTTAGCTGATTCCATAGAAGCAGGTCTAAACATCATCATAACAACATTACAAAAATTTCCATTTGTATTGGATAAGATAGGAGAAATTCCAAATAGAAAATACGCTGTAATTATAGATGAAGCGCATTCTTCTCAAGGTGGTGAAGCAACGAAGAAAATGAAAGAAGTGTTATCCGCTAAATCATTAGAGGAGGCTCAAGAAATCGAGTTTGATTCTGGTTTAGATGAAAATGCTGAAGATCAAATTAGAAAATCGATGGAATCAAGAGGAAAGCAAGATAACCTTAGCTTCTTTGCTTTTACAGCTACTCCAAAACCAAAAACAGTTGAAGTATTTGGAACTCCAGATAAACATGGAAAACCTAAGCCATTTCATTTATATTCAATGAAACAAGCCATTGAGGAAGGTTTTATTTTAGATGTCCTAAAAAACTATACAACTTATAAAACCTACTATAAGTTATCAAAGGAAATTGAAGATGATCCGAATGTAAATAAGAAACAAGCTTCTAGAGCTATTGGTAGGTTCTTATCATTGCATCCTCATAACCTGGCACAGAAAACAGAAGTAATCATTGAACATTTTAGACAAGTAGTTGCAAAGCAAATTGGTGGAAAAGCCAAAGCAATGTTAGTAACTAGTTCAAGACTTCATGCTGTAAGATACAAGGAAGAGTTTGATAGATACATTTCTGAAAAAGGGTACAATGATATTAAAACATTAATTGCTTTCTCGGGAAAGGTTATTTACGATGCATATCCAGAAGGTGTTACCGAAGTTGACTTGAATGGATTCAAAGAAAGAGAATTACCTAAGAAGTTTGCGTCTGAAGAATATCAATTGTTATTGGTGGCTGAGAAATACCAAACAGGATTCGATCAACCCCTACTCCATACAATGTACGTTGATAAAAAGCTCTCTGGGGTAAAATGTGTTCAAACTCTTTCACGTCTAAACAGAATGTATCCAGGAAAGGAAGATACCTTCATTCTTGATTTTGTAAACGATACTGAAGAAATATTAGAATCCTTCCAACCCTATTACGAATTAACCACAATAGAAAATAACACAGATCCAAATCACCTCTACGATTTAAAAGGTGAAATTGAGAAAGCTCAAATCATTTGGACAACTGAAGTAGATAATTTCTGTAATATATTCTTTAGATCAGCTGCAATGCTATCGAAAAAGGACCAAGGTAAGTTGAATGCTTTTATCGACCCTGCAGTAGACCGTTTCAGGCAATTACCAGAAGAGACCGTAGAAGGTGATATTGTCAATGACATTTCTCAAGAGAATTTCAAACACTCCCTTCAAACCTTCACAAGAATGTATTCGTTCTTGACACAAATAATGCCTTTTACAGATGTAGAATTAGAGAAGCTTTACACCTATGGAAGATTCCTACTAAAGAAATTACCGCGTAAATCTCAAAAAGACAAATTCCAATTAGGCGATGAAGTTTCCCTAGAATACTATAGAATACAAAAAATTGGTGAACAAAATATAGCAATGGAATCCAAAGGAGAATACGAACTCCAAGGAATCTCAGCTGCCGGAATCCGAATGTCCAAAGAGGAAAAAGCCGCATTATCAGAAATCATCACTGTAATCAACAATCGTTTCGGAACCGAGTTCACTCCTGCCGATAAACTCCTATTCGACCAAATCGAAGAAGACATGATTGCAGACGAAAAGCTATCCGCCCAAGCAAAATCCAATTCCATCGACAACTTCAAGTTCGGTTTCAAAGAAGCAGCCATCGATAAATTCATCAACAGAATGGACCAAAACGAAGATATCTTTACCCGTATGATGGACAATGATGACTTTAGTGGATTGGTAATGGACTATTTGATGAAGAGGGTTTATGGGAGGTTGAATAAATAATATACATCCAATTAGAAAAATATGACCACACCACAAGAATCAAAACTAAAAGAATTACTATTCGAGACTAAGAGCATCGTAAAAACACATATTGAAAATGTCCGAGAAAGAGGTGAAGACTTTAATATCTTCTCTATTTTGAAAATGGAAACAGATGAAACCAAAACACATTCAGGAATGATTGTGGCTTTGCTAGACCCTAAAGGTAATCACTATCAAAACGATACTTTTTTAAAATTATTTCTGAATGTTATTGGGTATGACCCTGATGAAAATCTAGAATTCACCAAAGTTAAAGCTGAACACAACCTAGGCCCAATACCAAAGGATTATTCAGAGGGTGGTTTTATTGATATATTAATATCATTTCCGTCCGGTAAAGCTATAGCTATAGAAAATAAAATTAACGCTGGAGACCAACCCAAACAGATGTATAGATATAGTCTGTATAAATCTGGAGCTTGCACTTTGTATTATTTGACAATGGTAGCAAAACACCCTGAACAATTCAGTCTTCATACTTTAACAGACAAGGACTATGATGTTTTACTATATGACAATCATATTTTAAAATGGTTAGAACAATGTATTCAAGTTGTTAAACCCGGATCAATTATTGAAAATGCCTTGAAGCAATACCTAATTTTGATAAAGAAAATCACAAACACAATGGACAAACACTTAGAAGACAATCTTAAAAGCCTCATTTTAAACAACCTTGAAGAAGCTAAATACATTAGTTCGCATTACCAGAAGGCTGTGGAAAGTATTAAAGAAAGATTTAGAAGTGCAGTTTGGGAAGAGTTAAACAAAATTAATATCAAAGCACATTTAGGAAAAGACACATCAAACAATTATTCTTCGATTTGGATTGATTCTGCAGTACTAAATGGAAAAGGTGCAAGTATAGGTATCGAATCTTTCTCAGGAAAAGGCCATCACAATGGACGTTTATTCGTTGGAATTTTAGACAGAAATGCCATATATGATAAATTAGCTGAAGGTGATGTAAGATTAAGTAACTATTGGCCAGTCATCCGTGAAATAAAAACACTAGAAAACAACAACCTACATTTATCAAGTTCAAATATTTTAGAACGACTCAATACAGATTCAGGCTATTTTGAAGATATGGTTAAGGAAGTTGTAAGGCAGGTAATGGAGTTTGTAGAGGTTTATGGTGACGCCAATATATAGAAAATGGCAGTTTAAAAAATCAATAAAGAAGAGAAAATGAGTGGATTTAAATTGTTAGCGATAAGACCGCTTAAAGGCTGTGGCAAAGATTATTTAAAAGTACTTAAACCAGATAAGTTCTATACTTTTTATAATAATTACACTTTTTCTGAAAACTCGGATGGACGAATTAAAGTTGAGCATACGCCAAGCATAGAGGGTTTATTTGATATAAAAAGAAGCGTAAAAAACTTATCGGTTAATGTTTCAGCAATAGTAGGTCAAAATGGTAGTGGTAAAAGTTCATTACTTGAATTATATTATTTATGCATGTACTTCATTGCCATAAATCGAAAAAAACCATTCTTAAAACCGAATCTATTATCCATTGAGAATGATTTAATAGGATTAGATAAAAAAAATCCGAATTATCATTCCATTAAAAATCAACTAATTAATCACCAAAAAGAAATTAAAAAGATAATCAAAGAATTTAAAGTTCAACTATATTATTCTGTTGATGATAGTATATACATATATAATTCCTCTAAAGAAAAAATAGATGATTTAGAATATGATTTTGTTGAACTTATCCAAGGGGACAAAAAAGAAAAGCGAAATTTTATTTTATCATCTCTTTTTGATGAAGATAGTCCATATGACCCTGCGGGATTTGCATATTCTTGTGTAGTTAATTATTCAATATTTGGTCTGAATTCAATTGAAATGGGCAATTGGATTACTACTTTGTTTCATAAAAATGATGCATACAGGACACCTATAGTAATTAACCCAATGAGAACCAATGGAGATTTCAACATAGAAGAGGAGAATCAGCTTTTATCAGGTAGACTTTTGCAAAGTTTAGCCATCTGCTTGAAACAAGATAAAATTAAAGAAATTGGAGATTTACTAGGTACTCAAAGAAAACCCATTAAGGTGATTTTCAAGTTAAAAAGGGACGTAAACATAGGTAAGCTGGCACTTTTAATGGACGGTAGTAAAGAGTTGTTATTTTCAGATAAAAGTCGTTATGTAGATGGTGAAAAAATATTTGAACATTTCAAAAAACACATCGATGAAGTGCTTAATATTAAAATTGATAAGATAATTAATAATAATCTTTTATTGCGTTACTGTTTGGAATATGCTTTTTCTAAAGCTGGAAGGATTTTTAAAAAATATCCAAATTTCAGAGGCTCTAAGGCAGATAAAGAGTTTATAGAATTATTATTAAAAGATAGAAGTCATATAACTCTTAAATTTCGTCAGTCAATAAATTTTATTGTTAATAACCTTTTTAAAGAGCTAAAAGCTACCTTTCTAAAACGAGATGTTTCAGATATTGACCTTCTTGAAATTGCAGAGTCTGATTACAAACAAATTATTGAGTTAAGTTTAGACGAAATAAAAAATAATTTTGAGAAAGAACCAGATGAAATTTCTAATGTTCCCCCTCCCATTTTTGAAATTGACTTCTCTTTTTCTAAGAATATAAATGATAGAACTAATTTACTTAGTTCAGGAGAAAGTCAGTCCACACATTCACTTAACTCCATTTATTATCACTTAAGAAATGTCGAATCAATGAATAAAGACGAATTAGGTTTTGACTATGAGTATATCAACATTATACTTGATGAGGTAGAACTTTATCATCATCCAGAAATGCAAAGAACATATTTATATAGATTACTGAGAGGTATTGAAGCACTTAATTTGAAAAAAATTAGGGGAATCAATATAATTTTCTCCACACATTCTCCTTTTATACTTTCTGATATTCCATCCGCTAACATTTTAAAGTTAGAAAAAGGAGAGCAAATAACTAATAATCAAGAAACTTTTGCGGCAAACATTCATGAGTTATTAGGTAGTAGTTTTTTTTTAAGGAATGGGTATGTAGGTGAATTTGCTAAAACTAAAATAGAGGAACTTATAAAATTCTATAATGATTTTGATTCAAAAGGTGAAAATCAAATACATAATTTTTTTAATAGAGGTAAGGCACAAGAATTTATTTCGATAATAGACGACAAATTAATCAAAGATAGACTCCAAGAAATGCATGATTTTTGTTTTGAAAAAACTTACGTAGAGTCTTTTGAAAGTGAAAAAGATTATGAAACTTGGTTGGAGAATGAATTAATAAGAATTAAAGAAAACAAGGATGATAAAAATTAATGAGATACATCCAATTGACCCTAAGAATAGAAACAAATATTCAAAGGTTGAACATTTAGAAAAGGATTATATACAAAAATTCAAGGTGAATACTCAGCCTGAAATACTATTAAATAATGCTATTATTAACAAAAAGAGTAGAGAGTATAAAATCACCAAACCCATCCAATTAAAGATATTAAAGTATCTATGTGATGAGTTTGACTCTATAATAATCGCTAAGCCAAGAGATCAAGCAAAAATTATTTCTAAGTTTATAAGAAACAATTGGCAACAAGAGGTTTATGATATCTATAAGAATGCAAAAGGAGTTGATAAACAAAGAACATCAAAATTTGGTGAAGAAATATTACATCTTCTTGGTTATAAAGAGAGATTTAGAAAGAATGTGGGAAGAGGTATTTGGTTGGCAAACCAACTAAATATTAAATCATGTCCCTACTGCAATGCTAACAACACAATTATAACAGAAAAGAAATATGGAAAGGAATTATTGAAATTTCAATTAGACCATTTTTTCCCTAAAAGTGAATTCCCTTATTTATCAATTTCTCTGTATAATTTAATTCCCTCTTGTGCTAATTGTAATATTACAAAGAGTTCAAAACCTTTGAATCTAAATGAAGATTATCATCCTTATGAAATGAACCTAGCAAGCAAAGCTAAATTTCACTTAAAATACGATCCTGATCCTGCAAAACTAACCTTATATAGTATCTGTAAACAAAATTTAGAGATTGAATTTATTGCTAAACACACAGACCCTTTAAATATCGTAAAAAAACATAATGAAATGTATCATATTGATGGTGTTTATAATAGACATCAAGATCATGCAGAAGAATTATTAATGCTTTCTATTATATATTCTAGGATGCAAGCAAAAAAACATCTTGAAATAAAGGGGTTATTTGAAAATGAAGAACATTACTATAGATTCTTATTAAGAAATTATCATCTTGAGAAAGATACTTTAAAAAGACCTCTAGCAAAGTTCACACAAGATATTAGAAAACAATTACATATTAAATAAATCCTAATTATAGAAAGGTCTGTAAATATAATTTTCATCTTTTTAAATTCTCTTAAGTCTTTGGCCTTCCAGAAAAGACCATTAAGCAAATTCAAACATGATATACTTAAAGAGTTGGGTGTAATATAATTTAAAATCAAACCTAAATCCAATGGCCAATAATCAAAATGCATTAAAAAGATACAAAGTAATCCTTCGGGTATTGAGTCGAAAAGGACAACATTCTTCTAATCAAATTTATAATGCTTGCGAAAATTCAGGCTTAAATTGCAGTATTAGAACGATTCAAAAAGACTTAGAAGACCTAAGAAATGATTTTACCATTTTTGACAAAGATCTAAAAATTCATTATGATAAAAGTTCGAAAAAATGGTATTCAGAAGGTATACCTAAAGAAGTTTTCAGTGCTCTAGAATTTGATGAAGATGAGGCCACAGCCCTAATTTTTTACGCAAAAACAATCAAACAATATAGAGATTACCCAATTTTTAAAGAGATATCAAATGCGATTAAAAAAGTAATTGAGAGTAGTAATGCCTCAGATGAAGTTAAAGAGTTATTTGAAAACGAAAATATATTAGAAACAGAAAGGTATGAATCCATTAATGGAGTTGAGTTTATTACAGATGTTTTAAATTCAATAAACAAGCGACTTACACTTCAAATTGAGTATCAAAAATTTGATGGCGATAAGGTAAAAAAATATGAATTTAATCCTGTTTTATTGAAAGAGGATAAACAAATGTGGTATATCATAGGTAAAAAGAAAAACAAAGATAGCTTCATTACCCTCGCTCTAGATAGAATTATATCACTAATTGTATCTGAAGAAACCTTTGACCCAATCAACTTCAATTCTGAAGATTATTTTAAACACTCTTTTGGTATCACTGTAACAACAGATGAACCTCTAGAAGTTGTTATTTCTTTCACTCCTGAACAAGGTAACTATCTTAGAACCTTACCCATACACACCTCCCAAGAAGTCTTGATAGACAATGAAATTGAATTTAGAATTAAACTAATTGTAATTCCGTCTTATGAATTTTATTCTAAAATCAGAAGTTACGGTGAACAAGCAAAAATCATATCTCCTAAACATATAGCTGAAGGTATTAAAGCTTCATTTTCAAATGCTTTAAGCAATTATAAGTCAAATTAATTCAAAATAATTGAAATTTAATTTGATGGCGCATGTGGACTGCGTGATGATATATTTTATTTGTATTTAAATGATAACCAATATTTAAATCAATTTAATATGTCAAAGAAAACTGTACCTGTAAAACCACACAAAAGATCAACACCTTCTCCCACTCCAAGGAAGAATCCAAACTCTCCAAAACCTGGACCTAAAACTGTTCCTGTTAAGAAACATAAAAGAAGTAACCCTTAAATCATAATTATGAGTATAGATAAAAACAATCATTTAAACCGTGTTTTAGAAAGCCATAGAATGAGTCATGTTGGCGATTTAATGGAGAAATACAAAACAAAGAGAGAGAAGGTTAAAGATGCTCTTGAAGATAAATTCAAAGAAGAAATTGTATCAAGAGCGATTAATTCAGGATCATATGCAAAGCATGATGCTGTTAATATTAAGTTCGACTTAGATGTTTGTCAACCTTTTAAGCGAAATTCATTTGATACACTTAAAAAAATGGCTGATGCTGTTTTCGATTTTTTTAATAATGAGTTCGAAGATGATGACTTACTAAGATATGAAACTAGAAAGCAAAGAGTTTCTACAGGAATAACTTTTAATGTTGACGGAGATGAGATTCAAATGGATATTGTTCCGGGAAGAGAATTACTGAAAGATGATTATTCAGAAACAAATAGAATAAACCTATACGTTAGACCCAAGTTATTTGAAGATGAAAGTTCAACTCAAACGAATATTCAAAAGCATATTGATTTAATTAAAGGCAAAGATGCTGAACGTAAAGTTATACGCTTATTAAAAATTTGGAAAGTCAATAGAAGAAAAAAGAAAGTCAAATCCTTTTTAGTTGAATTAATTACAATTAGAGCTTTTGATAACTCTTCAAACATACCTTCTGACCAATGGGGAAAATTAAAAATGGTAATGGAATACATCCGTGACAATATTGAAACCATTCGTTTAGAAGATCCTGCAAATTCAAACAATGTAGTATCAGATACGATGTCTGAATCTGATAAGATTGATTTTTCTTATGATATGAAAGAAATTTTAGACGACATAGAAAAAGATGACAATCGTATTAAAAAACACTTTACTATCAATGACGAGTTTGACAAGAATGATGATGAAGATAAAAAAGCAGCTGCACTGGAAGTTGTAAGATCTGGAATTGTCAAAAAACCTTGGAGTAACTTAAATTGTTAATATGTTGAAAGATATTGATAAAGCTCTTCTAAACTATCCTCTACTTGAGAGAACTATTGTTAGTGGTCATTATGCTGTTATAGGCGAAGTACAACTCGTTGATAAAACAAATGTAGTATTTGATAGATATAATGTGTTTATCAGTTTTCCATCAGCCTATCCAAATTGTTTTCCTAAGGTAAAGGAAACAAGTAAAAAAATCCCTAGAAAAGACTTTAGACATGTTAACCCCGACAATACACTTTGCTTAGCAGTGGAACCGGAAGAACTAGCTATTGCTAAAAACGGTATTTCCTTTAAATTCTTCTTAGATAAAATACTAGTTCCACATTTAGCAAGGGAGACTTACCGAGAAATTTCAGGAGAATATCCTGAAGGAGAATACGCACATGGTAACGGAGGAATTTGGGAGTATTATGAATCTATTTTAGGAAAAAAGGATAGATATGCGATAATTAATGAAATGGAACTAATTCTAAATTCAAAATGGCCTCCAAGGTATGATAAATGCTCATGTGGAAGCGAGAAGAAATTTAAAAAATGTCATCATCCTATTTGGTTGGAAGTGATGAAATCAGGTAAAAATTATACCATAGAAAAATTAAAACAATTAAAAAATGAAAGATAACTCAGTAAACATTCAAATGTTGTTTAAAGGTCTCCAAAATCAAATGGAGGCTCAATTAAATACAAATAGAGATAATATTTTACACCCAGGTACGAAAGGCGACTCATTAGAGAATGTTTGGATTGAATGGTTAAGAAAATATATGCCTAACAGATATAGTATTGACAAAGCCATCATAATTGATTCGGATGGTCAATTAAGTGATCAGATTGACATGGTGATCTATGACCAACAATATACACCATTTGTATTCACTCAAAATGGCGTTCATTATATACCAGCAGAAGGTGTTTATGCAGTTTTCGAAGTTAAACCTGATTTAGAAGGTAGTAGCCTTTTTAATGGCGAAAGTATATCATATATTGAATACGCAGGAAGAAAGATTGAGAGTGTTAGAAAACTTAAAAGAACATCTACTATGATTGTAGATAGAGGGGAACCTAGATGTCCAAGACCCTTAACGAAGATCGTAGGTGGAATACTTACAAGTGTAAATTCATACAAGAAAAAATCTACAATTGAAAGTCACCTGAAAAAACTATCTGATTTAAAGACCATTGATATAGGATGTTCAGTTGAGTTTGGGAGTTTTTATATTAACCATACAGGGGAAGAAAATAAAACAATCACTAATATTAATGAAAGAATTCAGGATTATTATAAAAATAGAAAGTTTGAAAACATTATTTATAGTGATAGAGAAAGTTCATTAGTTACATTTTTCCTTCAACTATCAAGGTACTTACAACAAAGTATTGGTACAGTATCTGCAATAGATTTTGATGCTTATGCACGGAATGTAAATTTTAAAATTGATGAAGAACTATAAATTATAAAAAATGAATAAAACAATAAAATACGCTAAAAATGGTGCTATAACTGGCGGTATTGTAATGCTATTACTCAATTTATTCAAACAATTATCTCGTTTAAATAAAGAGAAGAACACAGCATTCGATTGGCAAGATCTATTATTCTCAACTGGGAAAGGAGCGTTGATTGGAGGCGGCACAGGGGCTATAATTGGAGGAGCTAGAGATATAGTTAATTCATATGAAAAACCACTAGACACAAGTGCTTTATTAAACTCTATTATTTCGACAAACACGCTAGATAAGAAAGACTATTCTTACAATTGGTTATCTAATAAAGCGATAAAAATAGAACATTTTATTTCATCAAACTTTAATAATCAACTTGGAGGAACCATTTTAAGAATCGGTTCAACTGAAGAAAACACTGCACTAGCAGATAATTTTGATATTGATATAAGCGTACCCTTTGCTCCTTATAGCTTCCCTTCAACTGAAGATATGTTTGATGAATTGTATTGTTTTTTTAAAAGTAATTTCAATGATGATTACCTTTTTGAAATACGACCTCAAAAAAAATCTATCGGTTTAATATTTGATTTAAATGGTCAAGACTTTAAAATTGATATTGTACCTTATAAGTTGAGTCCCATGAAAGACAATAAAACATCTGGGTATCTTTTCGTGAACAATAATTCAATATTTAAACAAGATTCTTATACCAAAACGGATATCTCTAGTTTAAAAGACATTAGACTAAACTCTACACAACAAAAAATTCTTGTAGCAATCAAGATTTGGAAGAAAGAGTATAGTGTACCATTAAGCTCTCATTTAGCTAAACTTTTAATTATCGATGCATATAAAGCAAATCAAGGAACAATACCTCGTGATTTCACTGATAAACTTTTGATGGTTATTAATCATATCAAAAATGAAATTAATTACAAAAGAATAGTCAGCGTTGAAAACACCAATAATGTTCTAACAGACATAAAAGAAACTAAAAAAGAACAAATTAGAGAAGCTTGTAATGAAGTTATTGAAGAATATGAATATCAACCAAATTCGATTTTAGAGTATTTCAAAAAAGTCAGCAAATAAATCATACAGGCTTTGGGTATGGAAACATTTTATTGTAACACGCAATTCTATCGATTTTTGTTTATTTTTAATTCCAAAATCAATCTAAAGTAGTATGTCAATGAAAATATTAAAAAAATCACCAACTGATTGGAAGGATTTAGAGAAAAAGACTGCAAAATATCTTGATGAATGTGGATACTCTTGTGAAGTTCAAAAAGATATAGAGACTGTTAGAGGAATTGTCAATGTAGATGTTTATGCAACTTATAATGTAGAAAACCCTGCTTCAACAATCTTATGTGAATGTAAATATTGGAAAAGTGCTATTCCTCAAACCATTGTTCATTCCTTTCGTACTATTACATCTGATTTTGGAGCCAATTACGGCATCATTGTTTCGAAAATAGGTTTTCAAAAAGGTGCGATTGAGGCAACCGAAAATTCTAATATATTATTATTTGACTGGGATCAATTTCAAGATTATTTTAAAACAAAATGGTTTAAGCAAAGATCTCTAAACATATCCAAAATTAGTAAACCTTTATTCGATTATACATCAGTTGGTTTTAGAGTGTTTTTTAAAAATGAGTATAATGAATTGAATACTCAAGAAAAAGAGGAGTTCGAACTTTTAATTAAAAAATATTTTAACGTTGTATTTTACTCAAAACACCTAAATTATAGTTCTGCTGAAGCAGGTGAATTTAATTTAGAATTATTCGAAAGCCTAGTTGAAAATGCTAAAGTCGATTTTCAAACTGATTTTTCATCTTATGAAGAATTTTACGATTATCTCAAGAGTAAAATTTCGGAAGGGTTAATTGAGTTTGATGATTTTTTTAATAAACAATTAAGGAGATAACTAACTTTCCAGCTCCATCGGGCCGTAGTATTGCTTTTCAAACTAATCATAGTTTTAAGAAAGGGCCTACCCTCCATTAAATTAATGGCTTCACAGCTCAACACCCTGCTTTAATACTAAAATCAATAGCTCCTCAACCAACAACTGACGAAATTTTGGTTTAAAAACTTCGTCAACATCATTACTTTATAAAACTAGAAACGTTCGGGAAAGATGATCTTCAAACCTCACTTCTACCCTGCCCTAAAAATATATTATATCTCTGAGCTTAAATCTTATCTACATGAGTGAATTTTCCATTATCTAATACAAGCTCATCATCTAAACTATATGCGACTAAGGATCCATCTTTTGCTATACTATAATCAAGACAACAAACATTTTCTTTCAACAATGATGGAGCATTGTCTTTTAACCAATAGTGCCCAAAAAACACATTCTTCTCATCTTTTTTGTAAGCGTCTAAATCCCGAATAATTAGAGGATCTACTTTTTCGTTTGTAAGACCATCTATAGTTTGAACGCTAATTTCATCATAGGTTATTCCGGATGTATTTTCCCACCATTTAATTCTAATGTCCTTTCTTATATTTCCATCATTATCTTTAAAGGATAGATTTTCAGGTAATGGGATTTCTTTTCCTTTTAAAGTTATTTCAATGGCTGCATGTAATTCACCCTTTTTGATTTCAGATTGACGAATTAAATCGTCAGTTAACCTATTATCTTTTAAATATTTCTTTAAGTATGCGATACTTTTATGATCCCAACAAGCGTGGACCGCTCTAAACGTTTCTGTTTCATAAAATAATGGCAATGTCTTAAACCATTCTATGAACATCTCGTATTCATCTTGTCTGTTTTTAAACTGCTCTAATGTATCATAGTGTTGGAGAATATTCTTTATTGAATGCTCTCTTAAATGTCCACCATTAATTTTGTCTTTTTTATGGAAACAAATGGCATTATATTCATGATTACCCATTAGAGCAATAGCACTGCCATTATCTACCATTTCTTTAACAATCTGTAAAGTTTCTCTATTCTTTTGTCCTCTATCAATATAGTCACCAATAAATAAAACTTTTCTATTAGTGTGAGAATAATGCTTAGCTATTTTTGAATACCCGAGTATTAATAGTAATTCCTCGAGTTCGTCAGCATGTCCATGTACGTCTCCAATTAAGTCTATCATATTTTATTGATATAAAATGAATTATCTTTTGTTAGTATTCAATATATTAATTTTCTCCTAAAAAACATATGGAAAAGAGGGTATTATTCTTATGTTTATGAAATGAAACAATCCTTCTGCGCAGCAATCTCAACTTATACTTCTGTAATTAATTTATTACAGTAATAGTTAATTGTTATATCGAACTCATTTTCAAGACATTATTAACTCTTCGACAGTATTATTGAAATTATATTTATATCCAATAGTATAATGAAATGGATAATATTAAAAAAGCGAAATATTAATCTAACAAATAACCAAAATGGAAAATAAACAAAAATTAATCACATTTGGTGGCGAATCATATCCAAAATACAACAATGCCGTTCTCGTACTGGGAGGTGAAGGAACAGATAAGAAAACTGTCATTAATGAAACGATAAATATTGAAGGCGAGGTCTTCAACTTTGAAAAAGTAGTTGAAGATGCAATGCGTTCTGAAAAATTTAAAGACCGTCTAAAAAAAAATTGGGATATCGACCTCGATAAGCTAGATCAATTCAAGCTCAAAGATAAAACAAAATTATACGAGACAGTCGAAAGATTATTCACCGGAAATGATGACTCACCATCTATTTGGAAATTAGTCCATGAAAGTGACGCTGAAAGGAAACCGAATATTATAATCCAAGATACAATAGAAGATTCTATCGATTTTTATAATCAAACATTTTCGCTCAATAAAATGAAAAAGTATGATAAGAAAGATATTCACGCTTTATGGGTGCTTGAGGATTACGATGATTTAAGAAAACGAAACCTTGATGGTATTGATGGAAGAATTATATCCGATGTCAATCTAAAAGTAACTCATGATGGTATTGCTAAATTAATGAAGGAAATTCTTATGGGAATAAATAAACATGAATTTATGGATGGTGATGTTTGGTTAGTTCTTGGAAAAGATAATGTTGTTCAAGTTAAAAAATCTGGTAGTCAAATCGATCGTGACCAAGTTACTGATGAGCTTATGAAGTTGATAGAAGAACGAATACCAAAACATCATTTTTTAAAATTATGACAATATTCAAAAGAATACTTTGGCTTTGTCAATTTGTACTGAAAACAAGATGAAGGTCGGGAAACTCTTAAACTTTCTTTTTGTTTTCAATATATTTTTTTACTTTCTGTACAGTACCAACTGACACATCACAGAGCTTGGCCGTTTTTCTTAATGACATACCTGCACTGAGTTCTTTTAATACTTTGGGGTATTGATTAAGGAAATCTTCTATTGATTGAAGTGAACCTCTCTCTCGGCCTTTATACCTTCCTTTTGCTTTTGCAATTGCAATACCTTCCTTTTGTCGCTCTCGCATAGTGTCTCTTTCCATTTCTCCGATCTGCCCCATTACAGTTGTAATCAGCTTAAACGCAGGGTTTGATTTATCACCTACCCTACTTTCTAACCCCAAAGAATCAATCTTTACTGTAACGCCGGAATCATCGAGTATTTGCAAAGTTGTTAGGATATCCATTAAATTTCTACCTAACCTATCTACTGCATGCACACTTATATAATCAACATTACCTATTAAAATGGAATTCAAAAGTTCTTTCCCCTTATCTCGTTTACTAAATGGTATTGAACCGCTGCAAACATCGATAAATAAACTTTCGTCTGAATGAGTATTTATTAACTGTCTTTCATGATTTTGATTAGCGGTACTTATTCTAACATAGCGTGCTTTCATATTCAATCCGTTTTATTTATAATGTAATATACAAAAATGATTTGAATGTATCAAGTTTAGGATAGGTATGATTGGCACATACCGTAACTCAATGGATTTGTTTTTAAACATTGGATAATCGAGTTACGTTTAGACCATGGTCTATTTTTGATACGTTAATGAAATAAACATTTTTAGTTAGCATCTTACAAGGTACAGAAGGTTTCTCTGGTACTCCCTATACCCCCTCGTATTTATTAGAAATGAGATCAGTGTTTGTTAGGGGGTCCCTCTATCACTTTTTTTGAAATGAATTGTACCTCTGTATGACCTATAAATAAAGAGTTCTTAAGGTACACATTTGCAAAATGAAATTTACATAGGATTTGTCTCCACTCCCTACTTCCCTTGAATAAAAGCTTACTCCATTAACTTACTTGTCTTCCTCAAACATGTGTACCTGCGAGAATGTAATCTATACGGGATAAACCCATGTTTATTTTTAAAAAAATCATTGATTATATATCTAAAATTATAGACAAAAAATCCCTCATTCAAATTTGAATGAGGGATTTTGATATAAGGAAATATCCAAAAACATTAAGGTAAATATGTGACAAAACAATTTAATAATTTAATATGGAAATTCCCTTACTCTATATATATGAATCCACCTAAATCCTGTGTGTTAATAAATATTATTGTTAAATAATAGTTAAACAATATAAAAAACAACTAACTGACTATCAACCACAATCAGTTAAAAACACAATTAAACAGCATTTTCCGAGCTAAAGAGCAACGAAAATATTTCAATTTTTTTATTGTCCCTCATATATACACTGACAGAAAAATTTAAAAATAATTTAATTAAAAAACATGTCAGTAAATAAAGAAAAAGTTAAGAGTAATTTCTTTGCTTTTAAAGCATCAGAGTTTGGAGAAATAAAAATCTCAATCTATGATCATATTACACAAAATGATAATCCAATTCACAAACCACTTTGGTATGTATTTGGGAGATTAATAACAGGGGAATCCAAAGAAACAATAGACAATATTAGAGAAATCCCCATGAAGGAAATCCGGAATAAATTTAAACAAACTTTACCATGTTTAGTTTTTGCTGGAACATTTAAAAAGCGCAAATCCTCTGGATTATTAGAACATAGTGGTTTAATGGTTGCAGATTTTGATGATTTTGATTCAGATCCATTCACCTCAAATGACTATAAAAAATTAAAGGAGCGTCCAGAGGTATTATTGATTTTTAAAAGTCCTAGTGGCAATGGCTTTAAAGCTTTGATAAGAATCCCTAAATGCTCAGCAACAGATCATAAGAAGTACTTTAAAGCTTTTGAAAATGAAAATTCTTTTGATAATTGGGACGGTGTAACCTCAGATGTATCAAGAGTTTGTTTTGAGTCGTATGACCCAAATCCTTACATTAATTTGAAAGCTACTGTTTACACACCTGACCTAAAGAGTTCTGAAATTATAAAAAGTAAAAAGGAATTACATAATACTTTTATTAAAGTAAAAGAAGATTATATAACTGATCAACCTTCGATTTACATCACAGACCCTGATGTTCTCTCCGATATTATAATTAAGTACAAATATGAAAAAGGATTTGTAGAAGGGAATCGTAATGCACATGTCTTCACTTTAGCCTCAAATATGCGAGACCACCGCATGAGTAAGTCAGATACAACTCAAAGTATAATTAATAAGGTAATACATGGTAGTTTTTCGAAAGAGGAAACTGAAAGAACTGTTAATTCGGCATTTAAAATTCCAATAACTGAATTTAAGTATATAAAAGATGTAAAAAAAATAAATTCTGTAAAGAAAGATTTATCAAAAGGTAAAGATGAGGTTATGAAAGCCCATTCCATAGATGAGATTACTTATACCAATATTATCTCAGAAATGGAAAATGAAAAATGGTGGTATAAAAACGATCAAAACAAACTCAAAATATCAATAAATAAGTATTTGTATTTCATTGAAAACAATGGTTTTAGCAGATATTACCCTAATGGATTTGAGAGTAAGTCCGAATATATTAAAATAGTGAATAACAGAGTAAGTAGAATACATACAGAAGTTATTAGAGATTTTGTTTTTAATTACCTAAGAGAAAATGTAGAGGACGAAGTACGTGAACTTGTATCTGTCTATCATAATCTTTTTAGCGACTCCATATTACTTCAATTACCTCCCTTAAAAATCAATCCTTTAAGTGATGAAAAAAACAAAAGCTTCATACCTTTTAATAATGGTATTCTTAAAATAGACGCAAATAACCTTGAATTCACAAAGTATGAAGACTCAAAAGATTATGTGTGGGAGAGTCTTATAAGAAATAGAGATTTTAAAATGGAAATTAGTGACACCAATGATTTTAAACAATTCATTTTTAATGTTTCTAATGGTGAACCTCTACCGTTCGAAACTAGTCTTGGTTATTTAAGCCATCAATATAAAGGAAAGAAAGATAACCAAGCAGTAATTTTAAATGACTCAGTTATAGATGATATTGAAAATGGAGGTGTGGGAAAAGGTTTGTATTACCAAGGTTTGGACAAATTGAGGGAAGCGATCACAATAGACGGTAAAAGACTTGATAGCAGTTCGCGCTTCCAATACCAATCTGTTACTTTGACAACAAATATCATACATTTTGATGATGTTTTAAGAAGTTTTGATATAACACAATATTTTTCAGCACTTACTAGCGGGATACAGGTTGAGAAAAAAGGAAAATCTCCAATTGAAATACCGCATGAAAGAAGTCCAAAACTACTTATAAGCAGTAACTATTCTTTAAAAGGGTCTGGCCATTCTCATAAACGCAGAAGATTTGAATTAGAGTTCTCCGATCATTACGGTATTAACCGTACGCCTTCAGATGATTTTGGCCGTGAACTATTCTCAGATTGGGATGACGAAGAATGGAGTCGATTTTATAACTATATGGCAGGATGTATTCAGAAGTTCCTTAAGTATGGTCTAATTGAGCAAAAAAACGCAGTAAATAAGAAACTCAGAAGCTTCATTGCTGAAACTAGAGTAGAGTTTTATGAATGGAGTGAATTAGATGAAAATTTCCCAATGAATGAAAGATTAAATAAAAGCGATTATTTCATTCGTTTCACTCATGCATATAATAGTTTTAGAGGTTTATCACAAAATAAATTTACACGTTGGGTGAATAAGTACGCTGAATTCAAAGGCTTCGAATACAAAGAAGGTAAGTCAAATAATGTAAGATGGTTCTCACTTATTCAACCTATTGAAAAAGTTAAAAAGAAAGTTGGAAGTATGGCTGTTCTAATGAAATCTATAGAAAAGGATAGAAGCAAAGAATTTGATAATTTACATTCTCTAAACACCGATATATTTGAAGATAACTTTAATAATGGTACTCCATAAATAGAGCGTTTTATATAATAATCACTAAGAGCACGGCTCGTTATAGAAGTGTGATTAAATAATTCTATCATTTCCATTTAGTGGAAATGATAGAATTTTATATTTAGAAATAATGAAGAATGGCTCTATGTCATATGTATTTCAAATTAACTCAATTTGATGAAAACGCTCAAAAATTATTTTCACCTAAATCATAAGACTATGATAGGAAAAGATTTGAAATCATTAAATTTAATTCCTTCACTTTATTTTCGTTAACCTCACTCCCATCCATGTATAATTTCCTGTTTACCTCAATCATTATACTAAGGACATCATCATTAGTTTTAAAATATTGCAATGGAACTATGGTACCTTCGTAAGGATAGTTTATCCCAACTGAATACCCAAGGTTCGTGAAGTGTAACTGTACCATATCAATCAGCCATTTAGGTGTATGGTAATCATCAGTACCAAGACAAAAATCAGGTCTATCTATTCCTTGTTCAATATCCGAATAGAAAGGTTTGTCTGCGAAAGAATGACAATCAACAATCAAAGCGAAGCCCATATCTTCAATCTTTTGATCAACCATATTGGTTAATTCATTATGATGTTTAAGATAATAATCTCTGTGGATTATAGCCTTATTTCCCTCTGTGTTCTCCCTAAGTAACTCACCTCTATCTGTTTTTGTGTAATAAAAGCCTCGCCCGTACTTGAACATAACCTCATTCTGATCATCAAGACGTTCCACATCACAAAATAATCTACTATAAGGAAACACTATTTTAGATGTATTATCAATGTTGAAAATTTCGTCAGTGGCAAAGTCAGTCAATAACTCAATTTCATTTTTCACGAGTTTGGTATCTATAAAATCGGATTTGTATTGGTGTGGTATTTCAGTCTTTGAATGTGGTATATGAAAAATCAAAGAATTTACAAATTCTTCACTAAATAAATCCATTCCTAAAACAGTATTTTCCTTAATCATCTTATTTAAAATATTAATATTTTCTATTTTTCTACAAAGTTCTGAAATTTTAGAACTCTAACTACCAATTCTATCAACGCCAAATCAACCTCAATACATCCTTTCAGGAAGTTTAAACTAGACCTCATAAAACTAAACAGAGTTTTATCCACATTACTGATTAGGTTAATATACTAAATCTTACGATAAATGTAAATGGTCTATAGAAACTATATCTTCCTTGCATATTATTTATTTTGAATAATTCGGCACTCATTATATTGGATAAATAATTTAATAGGACTTGATTGCCATTAATCAAATAATGATTCGTAAATAATTACAAAACAAATCACGATTAACATCGTGATTTGTTTTAGAACATATTTTCATCCAACTTCAAATTCTTCAATTCTTCTAAGTTACGCTTTTCTGAATTTACTCTGTAGATAGATGTTGTTTTGGAATTGGTATGTGATGCTATCTTCATCGCAACATCTTCCGGTAGAGCATCCAACAAACTATGCTTTAGAGAATAGAAATCGGCAGTAACTTTTATGATATTGCCCCTTCGGTCTTTTATATCGTCTGAATTTTTAACCAGCCTTAACCATCTTCTAGTGATTTGGTAAGCCTGAATAGGATTAGCACCTGCTCTTAAACCCCTAGAGAATACATAGTCGGTTGGATTCGCATCCTTGATCAACTCTTCCCAAATTGGCATAACCTCCTTCAAAATGACCTTAGTAACTTCCTGAGGATTAACCCCTTTAAGAATCACTGTATTGTATTCTTGATTAACAATATCAACATCTTTCACTTGAACCCTGAAGAGTTCCGTAGTTCTAGCACCTGAAAATAAAAATATTCTAGCATATCTCCAGAACTCATAGTGGTTTGATTTGAGATAGCCCATAACGGATTTGTGTTGTTCATGTGTAAGTGTTTCCCTTTTGGTCTGCACTAATTTACGTTTCCTTATATCTCTAACTATATTATATGGACAACATTCATACTCCAATAATTCATTAAACAAACGAGATAAGAAAGATAAGTATTTGTTGTAGTAGGAATCTGGGAGTTCACACGATTCTAGTAACTGTTTAAGTTGTTTTCTAGTCAGTTGGTCTATAACAACATTACTTAATCTAAATTTAGCAACTTTGGTTTCCAAACGATCAATACACCAATTAACCTCCTTCCTATGCTTTATTGAACATTGAATTTTTGTTGATGCTATTCTGAATGCGGTTATGAAATGCAGGTTTGGATTAAGTTCGGCTTCCTCATCAACCTCCTTTTCGTACTTCTTTGTAATAGGATTGTATCCGGCCTTATTGCTTTCTATTTCATCTTCAATAAGTGCTTTGGTAACTAAGCGTCTTTCGGATAAGCTCTTTAGAGTGTTCATACCTTTAACCACAACTAGCTTACGTTTGCCTATTTGTGGATAGTAATAGTATTGGATCCTCCAATTACTCTCTAATAAAAAAAGACCTCCCGTTTTCCAATTATTTGGATTCACAGAAGGTCTTGTCATTGTTGCCCCATTTGGTAATAAAATTCTACTTGACATATTGATTAACTTTTTGATTAACTCTATAACTATTAATAGTTTTAATAGAGGTAATAAAAACATGTCAATGTCAATGTATGCAATACTTCCCAATTAGTGAGCCCGAAAGGATTCGAACCTTTGACCGCCTCCTTAGAAGGGAGGTGCTCTATCCAGCTGAGCTACGAGCCCTAGTATAAATTTTACTAGTGCGGAAATACACTTTTAATTAAAAAAAGGGGATGAAATGAATCATCCCCTTTTTTAGTCGGGGTGGCAGGATTCGAACCTGCGACCTCCTCGTCCCAAACGAGGCGCGATGACCGGGCTACGCTACACCCCGAACTGGTGTATTAATTAAAATTATTAATTCAATATCGTTTTATTGAACTTCACTAATTGTCTTTCGATTCTTAGTTTTTAATGCTTTATTTCAAAGTGATTCTTGTTATCAAATCCCTTGCGGACGGCAAAGATACAAACAGTTTTTAAGTTAGCAAGGCTTTTATTTATTTATTTTTAAACAAATAAATAAGAAGCTTTAAATCAACAGTTTTAGAATTAAAATTCTTGATTTGCTTATTAAAAATGTCAACTTTACCAATGCGGAGAGACAGGGATTCGAACCCTGGATACAGTTGCCCGTATAACACCTTAGCAGGGTGCCGCTTTCAGCCACTCAGCCATCTCTCCGTTTTATTTTCAAAATACAAATGTTCCGCTTGAACATTTGGTGCAACCTAATCGGTTGCGGACTGCAAAAATACTAATTACTTAGACTATTCAAATCATTTTAATGAAAAAAGTCAATGAATTTCTACAATTATATTTTCACAAAAGGTAAGTTATTCGTTCAATGATAGTTATTACTGCTACTCCATTCAAAACATAAAATATTTTTTCGTACTTATCATCAGTAACAACCACTTTATTCGTTCTTTCGAAAACAAAAAAGAAGAAAGCAACGATTACCATTCCCCAATCGAACACAATTTGATCCTTAAAGATAATTGTTAGTGGAATCAAAGCAGCTGAAATAACAATAGGTAAATAGTATTTTATGGAACGATAACCCAATTCTCCAACTAACTTATAAGTCATCGCTATAAATGCTGCAACAGATCCCATTAATACAAATGGCTCAACATTGTTGACATAAAAATCTACCATGTCGTAATCAAAGAAGATTTCAACGAAGTATTGTCCAACAAATATTAAAGTCATCATCCAGATTAACAATCCAATTCTAAGTAAAGGAGAATAATCCTGTCGTGAAACAGAAACATAGGCTATTAAAAAAGCCGCAAAAACAAATGGCTTGATTGGAATTGGAGGAATAAATGTCCCCAAATCGAATAAACTCACCAAAGCGTATAATCCGTAAATCAAACAGCCAATAATTACCGTTTTACGTAAAGCCTCCATATTACATTGTTTTTTGGTTTAAGAAATAGTTTAAACTATATTTCAGATAAGCCATCGAGATTGGTACATCTTGCTTAACTACTAAGCATCTATATTAATAACTAGACCTTAGGTGATTTTAGATGTTAGATGTTAGAAAAAAAGACAAAAAGTCTTTGGTCTTTGGTCTTTGGTCTAATATCTAATTAACTACTTCTTCTTCTTTTTAGCTAGCGCTTCTTCAACATATTTAAAAGTAGACAAAACGTCTGGTTCACCATCTACAACGGCAACATCATGCTCAAAGTGAGCACTTGCTCTTCCATCTGCAGTAGCAATTGTCCAATTGTCTTCTAGGTATTTAATTTGCTCTGTTCCTAAATTAACCATTGGTTCAATAGCAATTGTTAAACCTTCTTTAATCTTCTTGCCACGACCTCTGCGACCATAATTTGGTACTTGTGGCTCTTCGTGCATTGTTTGACCAATTCCATGACCAACCAGTTCTCTTACCACACCGTAACCATTGTCTTCAGCATGCTTTTGGATATGGTAACCGATATCTCCTAACCTATTCCCTACTCTGGTTTGTGCTATTCCAATATCCAAACATTCTTTGGTTACTTTTAGCAGTTTTAATTTCTCCTCAGAAACATTTCCAACTGCAAAGGTATAGGCATGGTCACCATAATAACCATCTAAAATAGCTCCACAATCTACAGAAACAATATCTCCGTCTTTCAATGGTTCATTCGTTGGATATCCGTGAACAACTTGTTCATTTACAGAAATACATAATGTATTTGGGAAATCATACAAACCTAAAAACCCAGGTTCTGCTCCTTGAGAACGGATATAACTTTCGGCAATAGCGTCTAGTTCTAAAGTTGTAACTCCAACTTCAATTGCCTCAGCAACCTTACCTAGAGTTCTACTTACTACTTGTGCTGCTGCTCTAAGCAACTCAATTTCTTCTCTTGATTTATAAATTATCATTCTGTTAATAATAAGATTTCTAAAAAAGTATTATAAAAGTAAAAAGGGAACACCTGAATGCTCCCTTAATTTAATATGTTACATTCGAGGGTTTAAGCCAGAACCTTCCTCACTAAGTCTGCAGCTTCTTGTAAAAGAACAGCCGAGTGAACGTCTAAACCTGAATCATCAATTAATTTCTTTGCTTCAACAGCATTTGTTCCTTGCAAACGAACGATAAGAGGAACTGGAATTCCTCCCATGTTTTTGTATGCATCAACAATACCTTGTGCAACACGATCACAACGAACAATACCACCAAAGATATTGATCAAAATTGCTTTCACGCTTTTATCTTTTAAGATAATTTCAAATGCTTTCTCAACACGAGCAGCATCTGCAGTACCTCCAACGTCTAAGAAGTTAGCTGGATTACCACCTGATTGCTTGATAATGTCCATAGTCGCCATTGCTAAACCAGCACCATTTACCATACAACCAACGTTTCCATCTAATTTCACAAAGTTCAATCCAGCTTCATCAGCTTCCACCTCAGCAGGATCTTCTTCTGTTTTGTCACGCATTTCCGCATAATCTTTGTGACGGAATAAAGCTGATGCATCTAAAGAAACTTTAGCATCTACAGCGATAATTTTATCATCTGATGTTTTTAACACTGGGTTAATTTCAAACATTGATGCGTCACATCCGATGTAAGCGTTATATAAAGCAGGAACAAACTTAGTCATTTCCTTAAATGCTTTTCCGCTTAAACCTAAGTTGAATGCAATTTTTCTAGCTTGGAAACCTTGAAGTCCAACACGTGGATCAATTTCTTCCTTAAAGATAAGGTGCGGAGTTTCCTCAGCAACTGTTTCAATGTCCATTCCTCCTTCAGTAGAGTAAATGATCACATTTCTACCTTTATCACGGTCCATCAATACAGACATGTAGATTTCAGAAGTTTCACTCTCACCAGGATAATAAACATCCTCAGCAATCATTACTTTACTTACTAATTTAGCTACTCCGTTAGTTTGAGCTGTTTCAAGGTGTCCTCCAAGGATTCCTTTTACTACCTCCTCTACTTTGTCAATTCCTTTAGCTAAAACTACTCCGTGAGAACCTGTTTCCTTAACAGTTCCTTTACCACGACCTCCAGCGTGAATTTGCGCTTTAACAACGTACCATTCAGTACCTGTTTTTTCCGTTAATTCTTTTGCTTTGGCTACAGAATCAGCAACGTTATCAACGACAACACTCTCCTGAATAGCTACTCCAAAACTTTTTAAAATTGATTTCCCTTGATATTCGTGTAAATTCATTATTTGACTTATTTATTTCGGCACTAAATTAATCTTATTTCCAGCAAATTTCAAGATTAAAAGACTTAAAATTAACAAAAACATGATAATTAATCTTATTTGATCATAAAGAACAAAAAAGTACCATTAAACAAAAAAAGCCCACCTGAAATTGATGGACTATTAACAATATTATCTATAAGAGACTAGCGTTTTGCTAACTTATTACTAGAAACTGTTAAACTTTTTCTTCCTTTTTTACGACGAGCAGCTAATACTCTACGACCGTTCTTACTAGCCATACGGCTACGGAATCCATGCTTGTTTCTTCTCTTACGCTGTGATGGTTGAAATGTTCTTTTCATGACCTATTTTTATAAATTTAAAATTCTCTTTCTATTTAAGGTTGGCAAAGATAGTGCTTTTTTGTTTTAAACAAAACGCAAATGCAAAAATATTCTTTTTTAATCGTTATCCACACTTCTTACATTAACTTTGCACTCTAATTTATTATACTAGAATAAGCATGCTCAAACCAAAGGATAAAAAAAAAGAACGTATAAAATTAAGTAAAGAGTCTGTTCAAAAAGCTAAAAAAATATTTAGCTACCTTAAACCATACAGGGCTTACTTTATGCTAGGATGGGTGTTTTTGATCATATCTTCCTCAGCGGGATTACTATTTCCCTATCTATTAGGACAATTATTGGGAGGTGACTTATCTTCTGAAACTGCAAGTCCGAATAATCAGGATATGATGCAGAATCTGAACTTAACCAACATAAATAGTGTTGCTTTATTACTAGTGGTTCTACTTATTATCCAAAGTGTAGCCTCTTTCTTTAGAGTAGTTATTTTTACGAAAGTAACAGAAAGAACGATGCGAGACATTCGTAAAGATGCTTTCGATAAGTTGATATATATGCCAATGGATTTCTTCAACAAAAATAAGGTTGGAGAATTAACCAGTAGAATTGCTGCAGACATCACTTTAATTCAAGATACTTTAAGAACAACAGTTGCTGAGTTATTTAGACAACTAATCATCATTGTTGGATCTATTATTTTCATCACGATTGTTTCTTGGAAATTAGCTTTAATAATGCTGGCTACAGTTCCAGTAATGGCTTTAATTGCAGTGATTTTCGGAAGATTCATTCGTAAATTGAGTAAAAAAGCACAAGATCATTCTGCAACTTCAAATTCAATCATTGAAGAAAGTTTAATGGGAATAACGAATGTGAAGACGTTCACGAATGAATTATTCATGATTGCTAAGTACAGAAAGTCAATAGAAACCATTAAGAAACTGAATATTAAAAGTGGTAACTGGAGAGGTTTATTTATTTCCTTTATTATTACTTGTTTATTTGGAGCTATAATTTTCATCATTTGGCAAGGTCTGCATATGACAGTTGGTCCAAATCCTTCATTAGACAAGGGAGATTTCTTTGCATTCGTCATGTTTACTGTATTTATGGGAGCAAGTATTGGTTCTATTCCAGACTTATATGCGTCAATGCAAAAAGCGATTGGATCAACAGAGCATTTAATGAATATTATTGCAGAAAAAACAGAAGAACAAATTCATATTGGAAAAAGTAAAGCTACTATTAATGGAGATGTCGCATTTGATAAAGTATCCTTCCATTATCCGCAGAGACCTGATTTTAAAGTATTAAATGAACTTTCTTTTTCTGCTAAACGAGGAGATAAAATTGCTTTAGTTGGCGCTTCCGGAGCTGGGAAGTCTACAATTGCTTCATTATTACAAAGATTTTATTCACCAACATCCGGCTCTTACACGATTGATGGTGTAGACGTAGAAGAATTTGACTTGAATCATTTACGTGAAAACATGGCTTTAGTTCCTCAGGAGGTAATTCTTTTCAGTGGATCAATTAAGGAGAATATTCTATTTGGAAAACATGACGCAAGTAATGAAGAGGTTGAAATGGCCGCTAAAAAAGCAAATGCTTATGACTTTATTGAGTCGTTTCCTGATGGATTTGAAACTGAAGTTGGTGACCGTGGAATTCAACTTTCTGGTGGACAAAAACAAAGAATTGCAATTGCAAGAGCGATTTTAAAAGATCCAACTATTTTAATCTTGGATGAAGCTACGTCAGCCTTAGATGCTGAATCTGAAAGGTTGGTACAAGAAGCTTTGGATCGATTGATGGAAAACAGAACTTCATTTATTATTGCCCACAGACTTTCTACTATTCGCAAAGCAGATACGATATTAGTAATGGAACATGGAAAAGTTGTTGAACAAGGAACACACGAAGAATTAATTGTAAAAGCGAATGGTGTTTATGCAAATTTAAACGAACTTCAAATCAACTAAAAACAGAATTAGAATTGAACTAATTGAAGTACTGCTTTTATTTATTTTTTAATAAAACCCTTGATTTGAATATTTTAGTTTGATATTCCAACTAATACTTTATATATTTGTATATTAATCATTGAATGACACATTAAAATTAATACATGAAGAATATTTTACTCTATCTTCTTTTATTTTTTACACCTCTTGTTTATAGTCAAAACAGTGGTGGATTTGGAAATTCTAAGAATTGGTCTTTAAACAAACACGAAATTTATTTCAGCATTGGTACCTCTCAATTTCTCGGAGATTTAGGAGGATTAGATAAAGAAGGTACGCAAAAGTCATTAGTCGATTTAGATTTCTCTAGTACAAGAATTGGAGGAGGAATTGGATATAGATATAGATTCCATAGGAGATGGGCAACATCAACACAATTATATTTCGGAATGGTTTCTGGTGCAGATGCAAATACTGATGAAGTCATTAGACGAAGTAGAAACTTATCATTCCGCTCTCCTATTTTAGAATTAAGTCAAAGAATTGAATTCATCATATATTCAAAAGAACAAGGCGGGGCAAGGTATTCGAGACTGGGAACAAAAGGTAGATCAACGAAAGCTGATTTCTTTTATGTATTTTCGGGGATCTCTGGGTTCTATTTTAATCCACAAACAAAAATTAATGGTTCTTGGACCAATCTTCGTCCTTTAAAAACAGAAGGTCAAGGTTTACCAGGAGGACAAGAGGAATATGGTAAATTCAGTATGGCTATCCCAATGGGAGTTGGATTTAAATTTGCGATCGGTAAGTATTGGAGATTAGGATTAGAAATTTCATACAATAAAACATTTACTGACTATATTGATGATGTAAGTACAGACTATTATGATCCTGCAATTTTAGCAAAATCAGTTGGTAAAGACGCTGTTTATGCTGCCAATCCTTCAATCGAAAATCATACTTGGTTTACTGAAGGTCAGCAAAGAGGAAACCCAGATGACAATGATGGGTATTTATTTACCAACATTACTGTCACTAGAAACATTACAAATTCTAAATCTAAGGGAATGTCTAGATCTAGATGGAATGGAAGAACAAAATTCTAAACTGATTTAATTAAAAAAATATTATCAGGTGAGGTAACCCCTCACCTTTTTTTATTCCTATTTTTGTGAAAACAATTAATTTGCTATAACATGTACGCATTAATTAAACGTATCTTTTTTCTTTTCGATCCCGAAAAAATCCATCACTTTACATTTAAACTTATCAAAACAACACTTGCCATTCCAGGCATGAAATCATTGTGGAAAAAATGGTATGTTTTAGAAGATAAAAGACTTGAAAGAGAATTATTTGGACTAAAATTCAAAAACCCTGTTGGTTTAGCTGCCGGATTTGATAAAAACGGTAAACTATTTAATGAGTTAGAATATACAGGATTCGGCTTTATTGAGGTGGGAACAGTTACTCCAAAAGCTCAAGAAGGAAATCCAAAAAAACGTTTATTTCGATTAATAGAAGACGAAGCGATTATCAATAGAATGGGTTTCAACAATGATGGTTTAGAAGAGCTGATAAAGAACCTTAAGAACCGCAAAACAAAACTAATCATAGGTGGAAATATTGGAAAGAATAAAGACACTCCCAATGAAAATGCAGTTGATGATTATGTAAAGTGTTTTGATGCACTCTACCAATATGTTGATTACTTCGTTGTGAATGTTAGTTCGCCAAATACACCAAACTTACGTGAGCTTCAAGACAAAGAGCCACTTACCGCTTTGTTAAATACGCTCAAAAAGCTAAATGCATCCAAACACATTCAACGACCAATTTTATTGAAGATTGCTCCCGATTTAACCAATGAACAATTGGATGATATTATCGAAATTGTAGGAACAACAAAGATTGACGGAATAATAGCAACGAATACTACGATTGACAGATCAAATCTTCAAACAAAAAACATTGAATCTATTGGTGCTGGTGGACTTTCGGGTAAGCCTTTAACAAAAAGATCAACTGAAGTAGTTCGCTATTTACATCAAAATTCAAACGGTAGTTTCCCTATTATTGGCGTTGGTGGAATACACTCTGCTGTTGACGCTTTAGAGAAATTTGAAGCTGGCGCGTCACTTATTCAATTGTACACTGGATTTATATATGAAGGTCCACAATTGATTCGGAAAATAAATGAAGCACTACTTAAATCATAAGCTTTTAGTAAAAACTTGAGACACATAGCTTTTTGGTTTTTAACTATTTATTTATCTCTGCTCTAGAATTCCCAACCGTAACGATTGCTATGATTGGAAATTTAGCGGAGTTAAAAGAAAAATATTCTCACTTAATTATCCGTAAACCTAAATGCATTGAGTATATTCGTAACTATGGAAGATTTAAAAATAATCGAGTGTCCAAGAGATGCAATGCAAGGGATTACTGAGTTTATCCCAACCACTACAAAAATCACCTACATTAATGAATTATTGAAGGTAGGATTTGACACCATAGATTTTGGAAGTTTTGTATCTCCAAAAGCAATTCCTCAATTGAGAGATACTGCAATGGTTTTAGAGAAACTCGATCTTTCGAAAACAAGATCTAAATTATTGGCCATTGTTGCTAATGAAAGAGGAGCTCAAGATGCAGCAACTTTTGAGGAAATTGATTATTTAGGTTATCCGTTTTCTATTTCAGAAACATTCCAACAACGCAATACAAACACTTCAATTGAAGGAAGTATATCCAGATTAGAAAGTATTCAAGACATTGCAATAAAGTCAAATAAAAAATTGGTGGTTTATTTATCAATGGGATTTGGAAATCCTTATGGCGATGCTTGGGATACAGAAACTGTTTTAAAATGGGCTTCTCGATTAAATAAAGAAATGGGAATTGATATTTTATCTCTATCCGATACAATTGGAGTTTCAGAGCCAGGAACAATTACGAGTATTTTAAATGGTATTATGCCAGAGCTTCCCAATGCAGAAATTGGAGTTCATTTACATACCACTCCAGACACTTATCAAGAAAAGATTAAAGCTGCCTATGACGCTGGATGTCGAAGATTTGATGGTGCAATTAGAGGATTTGGAGGTTGTCCGATGGCTAAAGATGATCTAGTTGGAAACATGCCAACAGAAAAGATGGTTGAATGGTTTTCAAATAACAACATCAGAACCGATTTGAACTTATCTGCATTAGAAAAGGCAGTTCAAAGAAGTAATTACGTATTTTAAATTCAAACATATTATGAAATTTTTATTGGCAGTATTTTCTTCGATTATATTATTTTCATCTGCACTAAGTCAAGAGGTAACAGCTTTTGAATTATCTAATTTTGAGAAATTGGTTGTTATTGGAAACTTCCCTGTTGAAATATTTACTTCAGATAGAAAAGAGGCAATTGTAGATAAAGAAAAAACGGAGGCAAATTTAGACAATCTTTCTTTTTCTTATTCTCAAAAAACGCTAACAATCAAATACAGTGGAAGTTTTGTTGAAGAAATCGGGATTGAATTAACATTATATCACCCAGGATTAATTTCTTCTATTGAAGCGCGAAGAGGAGCTCAAATTAAGGTGAAAGATGCTGGAACTTTTACTTCTACAGTTAGTTATAAAGCTGATTCGGGAGGAAAGTTTGTGATTGACAAAGTTTATGCTCCACTTATCAAAGCCGAAGTAACTAAAGGTGGCTCAATTAGTATAAATGGAGAAACTCCAATATTTGAACCTACGGTTAAAACAGGAGGTACAATTGCATCGGTACGATTAATAACGCAAGAAGTAAATGCAAGTATAATTTTTGGTGGTGAGATTATTTGTGCACCAATTGAGACTTTAACAGCTAATGTTACTAGTGGTGGAACAATAAGTTACACAGGAAATCCAAAAGTGACCCAAAAAATTACACTTGGCGGAACAATCGAGAAAATATGAAACTAAGATTCCTTTCCATTATTATTCTATTGCTATTATTTTCATGTAAAGAAGATGGAAAAGAAATCAATAGCTCCACTCCTGCTTCAAATGAAAAGGCAAATACAAATAATGAAATCCAAACTAACAATTTAAAAGATGAGCTTCCAGAAGGTTTCAATCAAGACACATTGAAAACAGAGGCTTTGTTTACTGCTGGAGGTTTCGACGATAAATTGTACTATGAATTATTAATTGAAACTCATTTATGTAACCCTAATTATACAGATACCACAAGTGATGGCTCCACACCTTGCAGCTCTCGTTTTTTCAACTTCTATCCTTACAATCACAAAAGAAAAATTGATGATGCATTCCTTTTACAAATCAAAGCAGGGGTAAATAAATATCCATACCGAAGATTATTGGTTTTTGTTAGAGAAAAGGGAAAGCTTATTCTAATGAACGGTATTGTTGGTTATTTGGTGGAACGTATTTCTCGTCCTAATGAAATAGATGATTTAATTGTTGCTGTTTTTGATGATCTCGGAAACGATAAATTTGATCGTTATGATGTTTTATTGAGATATAAAGACGGAAAATATCATTTTGTTGAGGCAATTGGGGATTTAAAAGGTAAATTCGAAACAGCTGATTTGAAGAAAAGAGCTTCAAAAGCCATTCAAGAACGTATTAACGAAAAAGAACTTATTTTTTGAAAAATGTAGTGTTCATCATATCACTTCTTCTGCTCTCCTCGTGTATTAACGAAAATACATTACATTCTTCATTTCCTATTCAATTATTACATGGGAATAGCGCAAAGGTTTGGGTTCTTGCTAAATCAAGTGATCCAAATGACAAGAATGTTGCTGCAATGAACAATTATCGTAAAAGCTTTATTTTTTATTCCAACAAACGATTTAGAGATCAAGAATTGATTCATTTAGGAAGTAAAGAAGGATTTAAAGGAAAATATACCGTAAATAATTATCCTAATAATGATACTGTTCTTAACCTGAATTATAGTGATGGTAGTGTATATTATTTTAGAATAAACACTATTGGCAATCAAACTATGACCCTTCAAGATATAAATCATGAGGAAATTATTTGGGAATTCACAAGTTTAAAACCACCGAAAATATGATACTTATCGTCGATTGTGGATATACTTCGATTTACAAATTGGAAGATTTAGTAGATCAATACAGTGACTATAAAACTGTATCTATTTATGATATTGACTTCGACGAAATACAAAAACTAAATCCAAAAGGTGCGATAATTTCTCATGCGCATATCTCCATTAACGACACCAATGTTGAAAAATACATTGAGAAAATTAGAGAGGTTTTGAAGTTAGAAATACCCGTTTTAGGAATTGGAGTTGGACATCATCTTATAGGAGTTTGCTTTGATGCACGACCAGCATTTGAACCTTATCGCAATGAACTGGTAGAAATTGGTATCCTTGAAACAGAAGGGATTTTTGACAAATTACCTTATGAAGTTCAATTGATTAAGGACAACGCAGGAACGATTTCTATTCCTCCAGGATTTCAGCTTTTGGCGAGTTCAGACTATAGCATCAATGAAGCCATGAAAAAACACGATAAACCAATTTACGGAATTCAATTTATTCCTGAAGTTTCTGGAAATCTTGGCGCTGTTATCATGGATAACTTTGTGAATATTTCTCTGCATAAAGCGGATTGAATTCCACATAAATTAAGAACTTAGCGCTATGTTATTAAATCGTTTGTGGATCGGATTGTTTTTCTCAGCCTTGGCTGTTGGACTAGGGAAGTTACTCTTCTTTGGTGACATGATGATTTTCAAGGAAATGGTTGACGCATTATTCGAAAGTGCAGAACTTGCCTTTAAAATTGCACTCTTCTTAACTGGAGCATTGTGTCTTTGGATGGGAATAATGGAAATCGGTGAAAAAGGAGGAGCTATTCGTATATTAACGCGCTTGGTCTCTCCACTTTTCGGGAAATTATTTCCAGACATCCCAAAAGACCATCCAGCTGTTGGGTCAATGATGATGAACTTTAGCGCTAATATGCTTGGATTAGACAATGCCGCTACTCCACTTGGATTAAAAGCCATGGGACAATTACAAGAACTCAATCCGCAGAAAGACACCGCCTCCAATGCACAAATAATGTTCTTGGTGATGAATACTTCTGGATTAACGATAATTCCTGTGAGTATTTTAGCTTATCGAAGTGGCGCTGGATCTGCTTCTCCTTCAGAAGTATTTCTACCTATTTTAATTTCTACATTCTTCGCTTCTTTGGTTGGATTATTTGTTGTCGCTTTTAAACAAAAAATAAACCTACTCAACACAACAGTAATTGCTTATTTAGGTACATTGACTGTTTTAATTGTTGGTCTTTTGATCTGGTTGTATCTGAATCCCGACATGGTAGAACCTGTTTCGAGCGTTGGTGGGAACTTGCTTTTATTTTCTGTCATTATTGTGTTTTTAGGATTAGGAATTCGAAAGAAGATCAATGTCTACGAAGTTTTTATAGATGGTGCAAAAGGCGGTTTTGATGTTGCCATTAAAATCGTTCCTTATTTAGTAGCAATTCTTGTTGCAATTGGAGTTTTTAAAGCTTCTGGAGCAATGGAAATAATGTTTGATGGAATTCGTTATCTCTTAAAACTAGCTTCTGTTGCCAACACAGAATTCATCGAGGCTTTACCAACTGCATTTATGAAACCATTTAGTGGTGGCGCTGCTCGTGGAATGATGCTGGAGACTTTTTCAACTCATGGAGTAGATTCATTTGTAGGGAAAATGGCCGCTACTTTCCAAGGATCAACGGAAACAACTTTTTATGTTTTGGCCGTTTATTTTGGTTCCGTTGGAATTAAGAAAACTAGATATGCCGCCGGAGCTGGACTAATTGCTGATGCTGCTGGAATTATCGCGGCAATATTCATTTCTTTCCTATTTTACACTTGATGAAAAAGCCAATCGGTGAAACAAAACCTGAAGATGCCGTTCCGTTATTAATTAAAATTAAAAAACTGATTTTAGGAAAACAGAAACCCGATGGATTTACAAGATTAATGTCCTCATTTTCATTATTTTCTTGGTTTTTACTTACAATTTGGAACGCCGTAAGCTATTTTGTTTTGCTTACTTCTGACATTATTAAGGAAAACAAAGGTTTTTCTGTAGCCGATGTCATTATTAAAAATGGACGGAATTTAGGATTTAAGGGAGAAGAATTCTTAGTTTCAATCACAACATTCTATTTCAATAGTCTGTTTGTTTGGCTCTTTATCTTAGTTGGACTTGTATTAATGTACCGTAAAAAAACGATTTATACTTTCATAGTTTTGGGAGGTTTGGCATTTCACTTTATCTATATGTTTATCGTACTTGGATTCCAATATTTTATTGAAGACATCTCATTTTTTGATAAAATTCTTTATGCCGTATTGATTGTTGTGACTTTGATTCATTCTTTCTTGATGAAAAAGGAGAAGATAATTACGCATTAGGAATTATCAATTACGAATTAAAAAAAAAACGAATTGTTAATTATCAATGGTCAATTGTAAACGGAATATTATTGGTTCTCTTATTCAGTTTTACTATCTCAAAATTTAGGGAACACGTACAGAAATATTAATTTTTCATAGGGTTGGCATTGATGCTTCTGCTGGCATTCTTGAACGGGAAGTTCTATGAATTGTAACCAATTTTAATACAAAATTATCAAGGAAATTCAAATTAACATAATCAACTTTTACAGCGGGAAATTATTGATTCGTAATTTTCCAATTGTCAATTTTCAATTATCAATTATCCAAGCTCCATTCAATAAAAGCATTCATTACATTTTTCCATTCTCCATTTTTATGATCTGGTTTTCCATCAACTATAGCAAAAAAGTTGTGCTCTAATCCTGAATAGCGTTTTATGACATAATTCGTTTTGCCATGTTCTATAAAATACAACGGAATCATATCCGTATTTGCACAGCCAATATCTTCCGAACCGTTGGCTATATAAACAGGGATATCTAAGCTAGCTAATTCCTCAATTGTTGATTTTGAGAATGAGCGCCAAGAGGTTAAGTGTGGTCTAATTTTCAAAGAATCGTCATTAAGAACTCTCTTATAAAATTCATATTGAGAAGATTGTTTGGCATCGGCTTCTTCCCAAGTTATTTCTCCTCTTTCAGCTTGTGCACGAATTTTCCTGATAACTCCATCAATCCTTCTTTCATAACTATAAGCAAATAATCCTAAATGTGTAACGTCTTCATTCGCATCGGCAATTCCAACCGCCACTCTACTTCCTTGAGAATGTCCGCAAACTACTAATTTAGTAGAGTCAATAAAATCTTTAGTTTTCAAATAATCAATTACAACATTTGCTCTTCTCACATAATTTTCGATATAGTCAGCTAATGAAAATTCCTCAGTTGGATTTTTACTTCCCGAATTTCCGATATAAAAATATTGCTCTGAAAGTTCTCCGTATTTGACTATCATTGGAGTTTTAGGCATTGAAATCACAGCAACATGATAGTGTTTCCTCATTTCTTCTAAATCAAAATTACCCAATGGCATAGGCACGATTCTATTATTCCCAACATCCATAAATAATGGCATTGGAGTAGAACCTTGACAAAATAACAGCAAAGGCTTTTGAGTATTTAGAACTGTATCTGCAATTACAAAATCAATTTGATCATTTTCTTCTTCGATGGTAAAAGAAACAAAACCTGTGTCTCCCACTCTATTTTGGGAATGGGAAAAATTAAAGAAAATGAGCAATACAAGCAGTGATATTAGCTTTTTCATGGTGATTTTATATGTGTTTTCTAAAAATAAGTTTTTTACATTTATAAATGTTATTTACTTAATTTTAGTTTCCCTATTAAGTGAATTGATTGAACTATAATACCCAAATCAAAGTAGGATTTTCTTTAGCTAATGAGAAGAATGAGCTCAATTAGGAAATAGGAGAATCAAAATGATTCTGTGCTTTATGTATTGTTGAAATCGTTGCGGTTTATAAGGTGTAAACCAATTTTCTTATCAGAATAAAACGTTTTTCACTATCAATAGGAAGCGTTTAAGATTATTATTGAATAGAATATTAATAAACAGATTGAGAAGAAGAGTTTAGTGGATTTGTTTGATTGACAAGGAATTATGATTACTGAAAGGAATTATTTTAAAGTAAACTCTTTGATGTTTTTAATTTCTAAAGATTTAAAAAGTCGTTTATTGAGGATATAAATAATGTTTTAAATTTGTGAAATCAAGATACTGGTGAAAAGTAAAAATATTGAACATTAAACATCTTGTGAAATTTCATTATAAAAATCAATAAAACAATAGCTCTCATTTTTATACTTACTATTTTAACTAACATCGGATTTAGCCAATCGCAAAAGTCGTTTGACAAATTAATTTTAGAAACAAATGAATATTTAAAAGTTTATGACACATTGTATGCAGGACCAAATCAAAATTATTTACTAAACGATATAAAAAAATGGCTACTAAACTTACTATGACGCTTTTCTTATTCTCCATTTTTTGTTTTCAAGCAAAAGCACAATCAAACTTTAATGAACTCAAATTAGAAGTAATAGAAAATTTGAAATGGTCTTCTCAGGATCTAAATTATGAAGCTTATGAAGAGAATAACATAAATATTGATTCTTTAGCAACAATTACAGAAAATAAACTTGCTGATCTTTTAAAGCATAAAGAAGCTACTTATCTTGATTTAAAGGAATTTCCAAATCTTCATTTAAATGCGACCACATCAGACAGTCTAAATATTCGATTTTATTCATTCAAAAACTTGGTTGGCCCAACAGGTTACGAATCAGTCCACACTGTTACCCAATAGAAGGACACCAAAGGAGAACTATTCTCTATTCCTATATCTTCAAAAGTTCCAGGTACGATTGAAGAAGTTTATAAGTTGAAGTCTAACAATTCAACTTTGTATTTACTTTTATCTAGTGATTATTTCACTAAAATCCAATATGTCATTCAGTTGAAAGAAGACAAATTAATTTTAGATTATCCAGCATTTGTGAATAGTCCTCAAATTTCAGTTAATAGAATGACAGTTTCTTTTAATGAGATATCACAAGTAATGATCATTGAAAACTACGAAAATGTAAATATTGACAACAACACATTATTACCTATGAAAGCTTACACTGATGAAAATCCATCTTATGAAAAAATTATAAAGCAGTTTGATGAACAACTTCAAACTAATCGTTCAATAAAGCTAATATTTGATGGAAATAAATTTATATATTTATCGAATAATTATATCATCATGACAAAAGTATTGACGTTTATCTCGATCTTATTTCTATTCAGTTTTTCAACTTTTGGACAAGTAGATAAAGAATACAGTAAAACACTAAAAAAAATGTTTGAGGTATCAGGTACAAATGAATCCTATCAAGCAGCTATTCAACAAATGTTTACAATGTTTAAACAGCAATATCCAGATGTAGGGGAAGAAATTTGGAATGACTTCGAAAAGGAATTTTCTAAGACTTCAATTGATGAATTAACAGAAATGTTGGTTCCGATTTATTCAAAATATATGACAAAAGAAGACTTGAAAGAGTTGATAAAATTCTACCAAACTCCCGTAGGAAAAAAGTTTGCAAAAAACACTCCATTTATTATGCAGGAATCAATGCAGGTGGGTCAGGAATGGGGAATGAAAATTGGAGAAGAATTCGAAAAAAAAATGAAGGCTAGAGGGTACTAAAATCGCACCTATATCTTGAATTTAGAAAATTATTACTATCACTAAAAAATTAATCAAATTATGAAAAATGCTATTTTTTTAACCTTGGCGCTGCTGCTCATCAATCTTGAAATCAATGCTCAGTCAGAAACTAATTCTGACAATACTCTAAATTACGACCATGGATTCAGTGCTGAAGTCTTTAACCAAGGAGGATATGGATTCGGTATAGGAGGATTAATTGGTAAAAATTTAGGTAATAAAACAAAAGCAAATTACTCAATGGGAATTTATACTGATGTAATTATGGGTGATTCTCCCATAATAAGCCCTAGAGTAAAATTTATTTTAAATCATTCGGGAATTCTCGGAATGGGAGTAAACTTTGCTAATAATTACAGATCTGGTGAAAACGATTTCAGAATTACTCCAGAAGTTAACTTCTCATTGTTTGGAATAGTAAACCTTTATATAGGATATAGTTTTAATGTAAACAGCAATGCATTTAAAGATTTATCAGAATATAGAATTGGAGTGAATATCAATTTCATTAAGAACAATAGAAGATGATAAAATTTAATGCTTTTTAATTATCCAAAAATTGTAAAATCCTATATCCAACCCAACTCACTGCTCTCCACTTTAAAATTCAAATAATTCACAACCTTCACAACTTCTTCGTATTTCAAATAACCAATACGCTCAAATCCTGAAGCGGTATAGATAATCAAATCTGCGTGGTTATTGCGTTGTTGGAACCAATTGCGCTTGATTGCTATTGATTGCACCTTGTGAGTCGCAATATATTTTTTGTTTGTATGAATCGAACCCGAATGCACTTCTATCAAATCATCATTTACGCCAATATGACTTTTTTGAATGGTTTTAAACGAGATAAAAGTAAAAACACCAAGCAACAGAATTGGAAGTATTAAGCTGTATGTTAAGCCAAGCATGGTAAACAAACCTAGTCCGATTAAAATACACAGAACGAAATATTTGATCATTAACCTAAACATCATGCGCATACTGCTTTGGATATTAATGAATTGTTGAGGATAGGATAAATCAAAAAGTGACTTGAAAAGTATGTTTATATTTTCATCTGAAATCCCCACTACTCCAATCTTCTTTTTGTCTTGAAGTTCTTGTGATGAAGCTTGACTAATAAAGACATTCTTAATTTTGAATAGATTTTTAATTGGGTTCTCCTCTATTTCAAAAACTTGCGCTTTACTCTTTTTGATTACTTGATTAATGCGTTTTAAAAGTCCATATTCCACTTCATAATCCTTGTCAACCTTGGTTACTTTGAGGTCATAATATTTAAACACGGTTCTACCAATAGTCACTATAAAAGTTGCGGCCAAAAGAAATATGATAAACCCAACTACGAATGCAAAGGTTTCATAAGCTTGAGTCAAATAGGTATTTTCAAAGTTGATTTCATAAAAATTATCAAAAAACTCTTGAAGATATTGGAAAATCGTACTCACAAAAAACAGAACCAATCCCAATCCTTTGATATAGTTTGAACTCACACCCACCTTGAGTAATTCTCCTAAACTAAGATTAAACAAAACTCTTTTTCTATGAGTAACAATAGGTTCTGAAATAGGATTTTCTATTTGACCTTCAGTTTGATCCTCTAAGCTATTGCTAACACTATTCTCAACATTATCTTCAGCTCTATTTTTAAGTAGAATTTCTTTTAAGGCTAAAGCATCCTCTCTACTCAGCGCTTTAATTTTGATTTCGGCTGTGTTTTGTCCCGCTGTTTCAATTTCAAAACCAACAACATTTAGTGCTTGTTGAATAAGGTTTTGATTGATGTTGATGTTCTGAATCCGGTCAAAAGGAATATCTGTATCTGTGAAACTAAAAACACCATGACGCAAGAAAAAGCGTTGGTCTTGAACATGAAATTTAAAATTCAAATAGCTCTTATAGGAATAAAGCAATTGCAGAAATACCAAAAGAATTAATCCAATAATTACAACCTCAAGGTAATTCTCACGTATTTTACTACTCAAAAGCGGTAGAAAAACATAAATATTTCGTTTAATACTTTTGAAGAGATCCATCAAAAATACCACCAGAATTCCTCTGAAATTTTGTCGTCTAGGTATTGAAAAATCAGTTTTCATCAATGTCTGCGACTTTTAGAATTTGTGCTTTTATTTTATCGGCATCGTCTTGGTTCAATCCTTTTATACTCAAATCACCAGCTGATGAACCAGCGGTATAAACTTTCAAAGTAAAAAGTTTAAAAATCTTAAAAACTAAAGTTTGTTTCACCTCAACATGCTGAATCCTTTTGTAAGGAACTATAGTCTCTTTAAAAACAAAAAATCCCTTTTGAAAAATGATGTCTTTCTCTCTAATTCCGAATTTTCTCTTTTGAAAACCCTTTTCTATTTCAATAATAAGGAGTGAAAACACAAAGGTTAAAACACCGATTAATGTGTAATAAAAAGGCGCTGGAGGATTGGATTTAAATTTCAAGACAATCAAAACGCCAATTAAAACAATCACCCAGAAAGCATAAATAATTCTCAAAACTTTAAGATATGCAGGTGCAACAGGATGCCCTTCTACTGTTTCGAAGCGAGGTAAATCATCTATGTTTAAAGCGTTGTTTTGAAAATCCAGCATGAATAGGGTATTTTTAATATTGATCAAATTTAAGGAAAGAATTGAAGAAAACATTCTTTGTGAGTAAACACTTTGAATTCGAAATATAGAATTCATCACAATCAATTCATCAAAAATTACTATTTTTAGTTTCACATTCTATAATTGATGATAAGAAGAATAAAATAATGAGTTTTCTAATTATTTCTATTTTAGCTGCTTTATCAGGATGTACCTCAAGTAGAAGTATTACTTCTTTAAATAATGAATTATACTTTAAAGAATCTCCAAAAATAATAGTCATTGAAGACAGCTATTATTTAAGGTTTATCTACTCAGACACTCAAAATGCAAATGGTTTTGCTATGTTCACTGAATCCAAAATTATAAATGATTCATTGATATTTTATTTACCTGTCACCACTAGCTCCTTTAATAGGAAAGGAATGACTCAGTTTGAAGAAATAATTACTAAAAACAAGATCGAAATAATTAAAAATGGAAAGGTTTTTTGGAAAAATCCTGACGAAAGTATAATTCACATGGAAATCCAACAATCGAAAGAAGGAATAAATATAATGGAGAAGAAAATTGTTAGAAAAGCACATTAAAGCAAACAAAACTATTCTATGAACTTAAGATTTCAAACTAAAAGACTAGTCGTTCGAGATATTGAGAAAGGAGATCTAAAATCTCTATTAAAAATATGCACCGAGGAAAAGAATATGAAATATGTTTCAAATGGTAATCATGATTGGACTTTAGCGCAACTTTCGGAGAAATATGAAATACTTAATCAGAATTACATTAATGGATTTGGAGTTTTCGTTATTGAAGACAAGTTTACACGCGAAATAATTGGTGAAGCGGGTCTATTTAAATCTTACGATAGCCATTCGAAATTAGAATTAGGTTACATAATAAACTTCCAACATTGGAAAAAGGGATATGGATTTGAAATCTGTAATGGCTTGATAAATTATGGATTTAGGGAGTTAAAAACTAAAATTATAACTGCAAGAATGTACTCCGAAAATAAAGCATCTGTAAGGTTATCTGAAAAATGTGGAATGCACAAGATCAATGATGGTTTAACAGAAAAAGGTGAAAAGTTTTTCGAATATGAAATATCAAATCGGATAGAATAAGCTATATTTAAACTAAATACATATAAAAACCAACACTATGAAAAGTATAACTTCAGTATTCGTTCTTGTCTTATTCATGATGACATCTGTTTCTCAAGTTCAAGGACAGAGCAACAATGATAAGAGAAACAGTGACAAAATAACAAGTCAATCTATTGCTAATTACCGTCTTTTTTCAACTGAAATTATTAATACCTTTATAAAACTAAACACCCAAAATGGATTATTGTGGCAAGTCCAAATTGATATTGAAGATGAAAGACGCTATGAAACTTTTATAAATACATTACCTCTTGTAGAAAAAGAAAATGAAGTAACTGACAGATTTACACTTCATGGTACTTATAACATCTACACATTCATTTTGCTCGATCAAATTGATGGAAGAATGTGGCAAGTATACTGGTCAGACAAGCCAGAAGAAAGAGATATTATTTTGATTAAATGATAAATTATTTCATGTATTTGACAGGAAATATTTATATAAAAACTTATTATTATAGAATTTTAATTGGAAATTTTCAGTATCCCTACTATCTTATTTTCTATATTAAGGAGATAAAAAATAACACACAATTAAAACAATGAATAAAGTTTAAATGCTCCATTCATTGGTTGCAATTAAAAAATGAAGAGAACTGAGTGAACCAAATGATTTACGTTATCACATCAACTTCTAGATTATTGACAAAAAAAGCCGCTTCATTAGCTGAAACGGCTTCTTTTAAATTAAATAAATCTCCTAAAATAGGGAGGTAAATAACTTCAAATGCTTACTGTTTAACGATTCTATAACTGTGTTGACCTTGGTCAGCAAACAATCTAACGATGTAAGATCCAGCATCCAATGTTGACACATCTAATTGTAAATCATTTGAATTTACGTTTTTAGAATAAACTTCTTGCCCTGCATTGTTGTAAATCTTCACACTATTCAACGCTGACTTGTATTGAATATTCAAAACATTTTGCGCCGGATTAGGATAAACTGATAATTCATTATTTTTGAAGTCATTAAGTCCTAAAGTTCCAATTTGTAAAGTAAAATCTAATGCTTGGCCATAACCTGGGTAAACACCCATACCAAACGCATCAAATTCTATGGCACAAGGATTAATTATTGCTTCTGAGTCATCATCTCGATAAGTTTTTGTAATTCTTATACGAGTTTCACCTTGCACGGCATTTGCAGGAACTGTAATATCCATAGTTACAGAAATTCCATCAGTTCCATCACTATTTGTTAGCATTCCCAATTCAAAAATCTCACCGGCATCATCTAGAATTTCATTCTTATTCCAGTCAATAAATGCGACAATATTGTTTTCAAAGTCACCCTTTGTATCTCCTTCAACAGTTAGAGTGAAGATTTCTCCTGTGACTAAACTTACTATTTCCGAACTTTTATCAACTAAAATAGATAGGGTATCACTGTTTGTGATAAGGTTTCCAGCGATTTCAATAGAACTGATTATCTCAGTATCCGTCCCTTGATCACTTACATCACAATAAGGATTTGGAAACGTTTGTGCTTGCACGCCAAAAGTTATTAGCGCAAAAGCTAAAGTAATTTTTTTCATAGTATTTTAAATTTGATTAATTGTAAAGTTATCATAATGATATTTAAAATGTCATTATTTAAATAATAATGACAAATAATTAGAACTTAAATATTGATTCTGTTCTTCTTATGTATAATTAAGAAGAAATGTGGTTCCTTAATTTTACCAGAAGAATCCTTATTATGACTATTGACTTAAAAAAATAATTCAAAATGAGATTCTGCTTAAATTTAAGCGTTAACCCTTTTTTTTAAATCCTATTTTCATTACTTAAAAAAATCACAAAGAAATATAACTTGGTTGATTAAGCCTCTAAAATCCTTATATTTCTGAGACAGCAGAGATTTTAAAATTTCAGAGTAGTATTGAAAACAATGAACATTAGTTCAGTATATTCTTTAAAACCATGTTGTATAAATTAATTTTTAATCAAATAATAATTAGATGTCGAAGAACGAAATGCAATTCAGTCCAGAAAAACTTAAAAATTTTAAGTCAATCATCGATGATGAAATTAAAATCATTGACAATGAGCTTGTTAAATTAAAAGAAGATAGAGAAACTCAAAAGGAAAAATTAGCGCATACAAATGTGGCTTTTAATCAAAGCAGTAAGCACTTCCAGCAACAAGCCAAAAACAAACAAGTAATCAGCAGACTCCAACGTAAATCAAGAGAACTTCATTCTGCTCTAGGAAGAATTGAAGACAAAAGTTACGGTGTATGCGAAAGAACGGGTCAACTGATTCAAGAAGGAAGACTTAAGGCAAAACCTACTGCACGTTTTGATATTTTGAAGAAGTAGATGATTACTTTTATAATTAAAATAAAAACATCCTTAACTTCGTTTTAGGTTAAACTAATAAAACCAAAATGAAGAAAAAAACAGTGAATATTTTAGTTCTCGCTTCAATCCTTACTACTATAGGATTTATAATGGATGGAGATCCTAAAGAACCGAGTATGCTGATGAGATTTGTTGAATTCATTCTAATGTTAGGACTAATATTCGTTCTGATTTCATCATTTTATTTAACTTTCCATAAGGCTAGAAAGTTATTTCTCAAAGTATAAAATGAAATGAACCAAAGAAATAGAGTGCTGTACTAAGAATCAAAAAATGAAAATGAAAGCTTTTCTACTTCTCAGTTTTATCTTGATATTTACAAGCAGTCATGCACAAAGCTTTAAAGATTCTATTTTTGAAAATGTTGTAGTGATTGACGATGATAACATTACCCATATGGGGATGAATTTTTTAATCGATATTTCAATTCCCACGACAATAGAAACTCCAGTACTATTTATTTCTTCACAAATCCCAATTGATCTTTTGGCTAAAATTTATCCAGAATTCCCTAGAATTATTGTCATAATTCCAAATACCACTTCTTCTCCTTGTGTTGTATCTAAAAATGAAATTGCTCAAAAACCCATAAAAAGTACAATCATTTATGAATTTATTAGAAGTCATAAATCGGTTGAAAAAGACAGTGTAATTTTAAAGAAAGATTTTCCTAAAATGAAATTTGCGCTTAAAACAGAAACTCAATCTGATGAATTCGAGAGTTTTTATAATGAACGATTTGGTTCCATCTGCTGTCCAAGAGATACTCAATGGGACAATACTCCAACAAGAGATGAGTTTGTAAGCAGTTTTGAAAAAGTGAATAATGTAGAAATTACTGAAACATATAAAAAATCAATAGGAAAAGAGGGAGAAGTGATATACTATTACACTCTAAACGGAATTTCTAAAGAATTGAAGTTGAATTTTATTCTTGATAGAAATTACAATCGTATTATCAATCGACACTTTAAGGATATCATTTTTATTCCTCAAGTTTTTACGCCAACAAGAGTAAAAATGAATAGTAGAATGGAGAAAATATAGAAATATGAGGAGTAATTTTCTTCTGAAAACTCTCATTTGGATCATCCTGATTTTACTCAGCGTTTTAGTTATTCCTTTTAGTAAGTCTAATTCAATTTGGGCAATTACCCTTTACCCTCTCGCCTATTTTATGTTATTCTATTTTTTAAAAAGAAGCAAATTGTGGAATACTTCAAAATTTATAATTATCACTATTCTTTTGCTTTATTTCCCATGTTTATACTCTAATGGGAACAATTTAGGGATTTCAACCAATCTATTTTCCCTTGTTGATTTATTCTCAAAAAACAATTTCTTCGTTCGTTTTGGTCCAAACTTAACTGAGTCTATTAAAATAAAAGACACGCTTGTCATTTTTCAAATTTACAGTATTCTTCTTGGAACTTTTGCGGTTTTAAAAATCTCAATGATGAATTTAGCTTTGGAAAAAATCATGAGAAATACTTGGGAAAGTATAAAGAAAAATCTTCTCTTAATTTCTAGTCTTCTGATAATCCACATCTCAATTCTCTCTCCATTAATGATGGTCAGTGACTTTTTAAATTATAGAGGCTACAATTTCAATTCGGCTCTCCTCTATCTTGGAATCTACTTTTCATTATTTATCATCTTCAAAATATTTTGGAGTAGAAATACATTTCCACTTTTCAGAAAAGCGTTAAGCATTATCTTCATCTTGTTCTTCCCAATGGTAACAATCTCCACAACTAAAATTTATCAATTCACTGATACTATGGAATACGAAGGTTTGTTTCCTGTAATGGCTCCATTAGCTTCTAGTTTCGAGAATATTTCCAATTATCTGTTTTTAGATTCTGCCGTAGATCCTTATAATGTAAATGCTTTGTTGTTGATATTTGGATTTGTGCAATTGGGATTTGTTTTTGTTTTGATGGCTTCGATGAAAATCGGAAAACTAGACCGAAATCATATAGCTTGAATAAAATATTAGTATTTATTATTCATTCCGTAAAACCACTTCCCCAACCTTTCCCTCAAAATTTTCGTGTCTATAGGTAATTCATCAAGTAGGTTGAATCCAGTAAAACTTTAATTATGAAACTACTAAAAACACTTTTGATTGCTTTTGCTATTTTATTCGTAAACTATTCAATTGCTCAAATAAACTCTTCAATCCTTAATCACAATAATGTTTCAGCAAATATTTCGGATGCTGGAACCTTCTTTTATGACTATACCAATCAAAGTTTAGGATACGAAGTTCCTAAAGGTTCAGGAAGACACGCTATTTATTCAACACAATTTTGGTTTGCAGCCATTGATGCCCAAGGTGAAATTCATTTTGTTCAAGGCGGTGTTCCAAATCAAGGAACTGATGTTTTTAATGGTCCGATATCTGACCCTGGAACCTATACTACTCCAGAATATCAAAACAAATGGAATAATTCAATATGGAGTATTTGCCAAACTGATATTGATAATTTTGTATTGACCTATGAATGTGGTTTAGATCCAAATTGCAATGAACTTTATCCATTGACCAATGAGGCGATAATGACCATAAATAATTGGCCAGCTCATGGTGATGACAATTCTGGCCAATCATATTATCTGGCAGAATACTTCGATTATGATAGTGATGGCTCGTATAATCCAATGGCTGGAGATTACCCAATTATCAAAGGTTGTTGCGCTACATATATGATTCAAAATGATGCCGCTGAATCTCATTCTTATACTAACACAGACGCTATCGGAATGGAAATGCATTATCTATTTTATCAATATAAAACTTGGGATTATTTGAATGATGTCACCTTTGTAGACATTACCGTAATCAATAGAAGCAATACAAATTACCCAGAATTTATTCACAGTATAGCTGTTGACGCTGACATTGGAAATTCCACTGATGATTATTATGGTTGTGATTCTTTGAATAACCTGACTTACTTTTACAATGCAGATAATGATGATGAAGATCATTTACAAACGCTCGGTTATGGAGTAAATCCGCCAGCAATTGGAATTGTAAGTCTCAATAACGACATGACTTCCAGCGTTCCTTATGCTGATGCTGGACTCACCGTTTCGAATAAATGGAACCTTATGAACGGATTGAAAGCTGACGGAAGTTCTTGGCTAAACCCAAATGCAATAGCAACAAAATATGTGTTTTCTGGTAATCCAAATATTCCATCAGAATGGAGTGCATTGAGTGTTGGACATCCAATTAATGAAGCAAAAGCTTTGTCGTCATTGAACTATGGTAATTTCAATATTGGCGATACAATGAAACAATCCTACGCAATTACCTATGCTAGAAATGGAAACCACTTAGAAAATGTTCAATCGGTAATCGACATGGCTTCTGATGTAAAGGCTTTTTATATCAACGAATCAGATATACCTTGTACAGATGGAACAACGAATTTAGAGAAATTGGAAGATTTTAATGTTTCAATATCTCCTAACCCATCTTCTGGAATCGTCAATATTAATAATTACGACAAAAATACTTTGTCTATTGCTGTTTTAGATATCCAAGGGAAAACTATTTTAGTAAATCCTTTTACTTCGGAAAGTAACATTGAAATTGATTTGAGTAATCAAAGAAGTGGTGTTTACTTTTTTCATTTGAGATCGGAATCAGGGAGTTTGGTAAGAAAGATTGTTATTCGTTAAGGGTAACAAAGTTAAATTCTTGATTGGTTTGATTTTCAATAAAACGTATAATTAATTAAAAATCAGTATCTAATTTTAAAAAGCAATGGAGTAATTGTTTAGACTATAAATTTATTGTATATTTGGTATAGAAATTTTATAACCGTGGACAATCAAACCTTAGACATAAAAAAAGATAACAAACTTAGTCAATTAAAGGCTATTTTATATCTGTTACAAACAAATTTAGAAGAATTCAAAGAGGAGGTAGATGCAAGCTATGCTCTTTTGACTTTGGGTGAGAAAACTCCCTTGGCTAAAAAATTAGAGAAAAAAATTCAAGACCCTATAAATGACATCTTCCAATTTTCTAATAAAATTGATAGCCAAGTAAATCAAATACTTGACACAATAATTAGAGGATATTTTAAGAAAAATCATTCATCGATTAAAAAAGTTTTCAAAACACGTAAAAGTTTAAATGATTTACATTATTCTATTGTTTTAAAAGAAGACAATGTTAAAAGTAGAGATGTGTTTTTTGAGTTTTTAAATACTATAGATTTAGCAAATATCTCACAAAAACACAATGTCTATTTTCAATTTATTCCCTCTGAACTAGTTGACAAGATTAAATTTGATGAGGAAATTAAGTTTGAATAGTTATGGATAGATATTTAAATCAAGCCAATCATAATGAAGAATTCCATAATTGCATCTGTGAAAATTCCCCAGATAAGTTCTATGATTGGAAAATAACTTCCCTATTTTATACAGCAATTCATTATTTAAAAGCTTTGGCCTTAAAAAGAGATATAAATATTGGTCAAACACATCATGAAATAGAACTTAACATTAACCCCGATAGAAATAATTCTTCAATGCGAATTACAAAAGGTGCTTGGAGGGAGTATAAAAGTCTATTACAATATTCAAGAACGTCAAGATATGATGGAATAGATACTAATATTGAAACATTTGAAATTATTATGAAAACAGATTATCAATACTGTATTCAACATTTAAAAAACTTCAAAAAGTACATAAAAAGTCAGGGTCTTGAGATAAATTAATCGCAGTTCCTCCAATTATAACCAAAATAATATATCCTAATCACCCCACAGCAACCGTCTTTGCCATTCCTTCAAGTAAAAAACTTTCAATTAAATCCATAGATTGAGTAGTTTTAGGAACAGGGAAATCAAACCAATTTTGCATTTCTTTATCGAATCCTGAGTTGTTCAAATAAGCATTCAAAGCTAGATTTAATCCTTTGCCATATATTTTGTGATCTGCTCCTGTTGGATCTTCGTGGTATAAATCATTTTGTGCAAATCCTTTAAAAGAGGGACCAATTATATTGATTCCAAAATCTTCTGGATTCTTTCCAATTGGACTATGGATGGTCGTTGTAAATTGATGCCAATATGCCGATTGAATACAGTTCTTTTGAAATAATTGCTTTACAACCTCAAGTGAATCAATTGTTTCTTGTTCATTTTGAGTTGGAAATCCATACATTAAATAAGCATGAACCATAATGTTTTGTTGAGAGAAATTATGGGTTACTCTCGTTACTTGCGCAATATCAACTCCTTTTTTCATCTTCGCTAACAATCTATCAGAAGCAACTTCTAATCCTCCTGTTACTGCAATACAGCCAGATTTCGCCATTAATTCACACAATTCAGCGCTAAATGTTTTTTCAAATCGAATATTTGTCCACCAGGTAATTTTCACATTTCTTTCTATCAATTTTAAAGATAACGCTCTGCACATTTTTGGTGGCGCTGCTTCATCTACAAAATGAAATCCGCTGATTCCCGTATCTTTAATGATTTTCTCAATTTTATCTACCAAAGCATCTGCCGTTGTGTTTTGATAATTACTGATATAATCCAAATTCACATCACAAAATGAACATTGTTTCCAATAACAACCATGCGAAATTGTCAATTTGTTCCATCTCGCATCCGTCCACATGCGGTGCATAGGATTCACAACATCTAGAAAAGAAACATATTTATCATAAGGTAAACCAGCATAATTTGGCGCTGGTAAGTTCTTGTGGTGATAAATCGTATTGGGAATCTTATTTTTATAAACTACTCGACTATTTTCAAGGACATAAGTTCTTTCCAGTTCATCAATTTCAACATTTCCTTCAAGATAATTAACCATTTTCAACAATGGTCCTTCTCCATCGTCCATTGAAATAAAATCAATACAATCAAATATTCTAGGATCTTCTAGCGAGCGTAATTCTGTATTACAATATCCTCCACCAATTGCAATTTTAATATGTGGATAAAACTGTTTTATGAATTGCGAACAGCGCAAAGCAGCAAACAAATTCCCAGGAAAAGGAATGGTAAAACAAACTAAAGTTGGATTGTGTTTCAGAAGTTGTTTTTCAAAAATCTCCAACATTTTATCCTCGATAAGTGTCGGTTCATAATTTAGAAATTCATCCAACTGATCATAACTGCATGAAGCTGTAGCGATTTGTTCGGCGTATTTTGTAAAAGCGAAAAACTCATCAACATTGGCTTGAATAAAATCTCCAATTTCTTCAATAAAAAGTGTAGCGTGATGTTTTGCCCTATCGATCACTCCAATTTCTCCATCTGCCCATTTAATTTTTGTATTCACATTGGACAATCTGTGTCCTTTTGGTAAAAAATCTTTTTCAAGAATTTTATTAGCCGCTTCAATGTCACTTTTTTGAAGAAATTTTATCACGTCTTCAACCCTCGAAATATAGAGTTTCTTGTATTTTCGAACCAACGGATGATTAAAGCTTTGCATATCTTCAGCTTCCTTAATTATAGAACGCAAAAAATCACTTGTAAAAATGGAAGTGAAAAGTTCAATACTTAAATCACAATGCTCAGTAGAAATAGCGTGTTCCTCAAGAAATCCTCTTAAGTAAGCAGTTGCCGGATATGCAGTATTTAACTGAGTAAATGGCGGAGTAACTAAAAGGAGTTTGGATCGCATGGTGCAAAGATAGGATTCTCTATTCATTTATTTATTGAAATTTTGTTCAAATAATTGAGTTGAGGAATTCAATTCATTTCAAAACCATTTAGATAACTTAAAATTCATTACTTTTAATTCATAAATTACTTAAAATGAAATTAACAGTAAAAATATTTGGACTTCTCTTTTTACTTATAATTGTTGGTTGTTCTGACAGGCAAAGCGATTCATTTGATTTAGCCACTGAGCAGTCTTTTGAAAATATCAGTAAACAAGCGCAGCCAGAAAATGATAGTCCGCAAGAATTAAATGATGAAAGAAAATTAATTAAAGAGGGAAGCGTAGAATTTGAAACAGATGATATAGTTTCTTCTCGAGATCTAATTTTTAAAAGTGTAAAAGCACTCAAAGGATATATTTCATCTGACCAAGAATACAAATCTTCAGGACGAGTAAGTAATACAATTGTAATTAGAGTTCCCGCATTACACTTCGATCAGCTATTGATGGATGCTACAAAAGGAATTTCAAAATTTGATAATAAAAGCATTGAAGTAAAAGATGTTACAGAGGAATTTCTTGATATCGAAGCACGATTAAAAACTAAAAAAGAACTCGAGAATAGATATTTGGAAATTTTAAAGCAGGCAAATAATGTCACAGAAATATTAAAAGTTGAGGAGCAAATTGGTCAATTAAGATCTGAAATTGAATCCATCGAGGGAAGGCTAAGATACTTAAAAAGTAAAATTTCGTTATCTACCCTAACAATGACTATTTACCAAACAGAGCCAAATTCAACAAATTTCGGAAATAAGTTTGCTGATGGATTTAAAAATGGTTGGGATAATTTAGTTTGGTTTTTTGTATACTTAATTAACATTTGGCCCTTTATTTTAATAGCAATTATAATGATATTTGGAATTAAGGCTTTGAAAAAAAGAAAAGTGAAATAATGGCTGAAATTTGGGAATCACTATACAAAAGCAATCATGAAATGTGGGGATTAAATCCTACTCCTTCAACTATAATTGCTAAAGATTTCTTCATTGAAAAAGGAATAAAAAATATGCTAATTCCAGGTTTTGGATACGGAAGAAATGCACAAGTTTTTATTGAAAATGGAATTCAGGTTACAGGAATTGAAATCTCTAAAACAGCAATTGAGAAAGCTCAAAAACATTTTGGTGCTGACACAAAAATCCATCACGGTTCTGTTTCAGCTATGCCTTTTGACACTATTAAATACGACGGAATTTATAGTTATTCCTTAATTCATTTATTGGACATCGAAGAAAGAAAAAAGTTAATCAAAGATTGCTATAATCAATTGGCAAAAGGTGGCTACATGGTTTTTGTTGTGGTTTCTAAAAAAGCACCAAATTATGGAACTGGAAATTTCATCAGCGAGGATAGATATGAAGTTCATAAAGGATTATGTCTGTATTTTTATGATGAAAAATCAATAGAAAATGAATTTAGTGATTTTGGATTATTTGAGATCAATGAAATAGAAGAAGATTTACCTTTTTACATAGTGAAATGCAGAAAAAGCTAGCTTTCTAGGAATTATAACCTTTGATTTTTAGATCGTTTATCATTAATTTCATATTTAGTGTTCTATTAAATCGACTTTGAGAATCATTCAATTTTTCCATCTAAAAATCCAAATGAAAATTCTTAAATTTGCAGCATGCAAATAGAATCTATTGTCACCATTAAAAAAGAACTAAAGCATTTATCTAAGGATGAACTTTTAGAACTTTGTTTAAAATTGGGGAAATTCAAAAAAGAGAACAAAGCATTTTTGACTTATCTACTGTTTCAATCTGATGATGAAAATGCTTATATCGAAAGTGTAAAAACTACGCTCGACGAATTATTTGAAGGCATAAATTCCAGAAATTATTTCTTCATGAAGAAAACCATTCGAAAAATCCTTCGACAAATCAAGATTTACAGCAAATATTCATCTGAGAAATCCACAGAAGTTGAACTCCTACTCTATTTCTGCGAAAGAATAGAAAAATTGAGACCTTCAATTTTTGATAATACAACGTTAACTAATTTATACGATAGACAAGTCACAATGATTGAGAAAAAAATCAGTGTCTTACATGAAGATTTGCAATTTGATTATAATCAGAAATTAGAGAGTTTGAAGGGATATGGGTATTGAAATATAGAAAATAAAATATACTCTAATTCTACTTTAGAAAATCAATTCCTTGAAAGCTCAACTGCTTACGAAATAATGGAGGATTGCACCAATCAATCTCTTAAAAACTAAATGAATAATTACCACAATTCGTCACAACCTTTATAATTGACCATTTTTATTGAAATCAATAACCATAAATTGCTATATTAGCCAATCACAATGCTACTTGATGAGAAACCATTTTTTAATTTCATGTATATTTATTGGAGCGAATATTTTCTCATTTGCTCAAACAACTTGCGAAAAAGCATCTGATCTGATTGGCACTATTAATAAGTTCCATTACAACGCAAAACCAATTGATTCCTGATTTAGCGAACTGTTTAGCGATATTCTTTTGGATAAATCAGATGCTTATGGACTATTTCTCTCTTCAGAAAATGTTTCAACTATAAGAGGCAAAAGTTACGCATTGGCCGACGATCTAAAAACAAATGAATGTACCTTTTATGAAGCGTTTTCCGGAATAATTCAAACAGCAATCACTGATTCAAAATCATTTCTATTGCAATTAGAAAATGAAAAATTTAAATTAATTGAAAACGATTCTATAACTATAGACAAAGGGAAAATTTATGTTCAAAATTCTGAAATTAAATACCGTTGGCGGAAATGGTTACAATATTTAACTATCCGAACTATAGATGGAGAGGAGGTTTCTTCCGCAAAAATAGATTCGGTTTATCAAACTATACTTTCCCGAGAACAATGCCGATTGGACAGCTATTTTATAAATAATAGTCTTGATAAAAAGATTGGCGAATGGTATTTGACTTCATTAGCAAATACCTTCGATCCGCACACCAACTACTTTTCTGTAGATGAAAAAGAAAGTTTTGATGGTAGTTTAAGTGATGAAAGTCTTTCGTTTGGCTTTGAATTGGAAAGAAATGAAAGAGGTCAACTCAAAGTAGCTTCCATTGTTCCTGGAGGCGCTGCTTGGAATTCAAATCAAATTAATGAGGGAATTATTTTGAATGCAGTTATCGTTAACAAAATTGAGAAAGACTTCAGTTGCATTGGTTATGGAGAAGCTATGAATTTCCTCAACAGCAGCGAAATAGAAAGCGATAAGTTCGTTTTCGAAACTGAAACAGGTGTTTTAGATACCGTGAATCTGATTAAAACACCAATCACTGTTCAGGAAAATATTGTCCAAAGTTTCATTTTAAAAGACTCCTCCAAAACCGTTGGATATATTTATTTACCTTCTTTTTATGCCAGCGAAAATGAATTTGGAATAAGCACAAATGGATGTGCTGCCGATATTTCGAGAGAAATAATTAGATTGAAAAAAGAAGGAATAGAAGCATTAATCATCGATTTAAGAGGAAATGGCGATGGTCACATGCTTGAAGCAATCAATTTAATTGGAATATTCATTGACTATGGAACTTTAGGAATTGTCGACAATGGTGATGAAAAACCATCTTTAATCAAGGACATGAACCGCGGATTAATCTATGCTGGCCCACTCACAGTAATGATTGATGAATTTAGTGCATCAGCTTCAGAATTTTTCGCAATTACCTTGCAAGATTACAACAGAGCAATTATCGTTGGCTCAGTTTCTTATGGTAAATCCACCGCGCAATCGATACTTCCCATTAAAGCACATCGATATGCGTCACCAGAAGAAATGGATTTTGAACCAAAGGATTATGTCAAGCTAACCGTTGGCTGTTTTTATCGTGTAAACGGTGATACTTACCAACGAAAAGGAGTAGTTCCTGACATACTTTTTCCTTCGATAATTGATGGGATAGCAACTGGAGAAAAGACATCACCTTCTGCTATTTTAGCTGATTATATCGATAAAAAGACCTATTTCAAGACTCCTTATACTTTACAAAGAGAGGAAGTGAAACATAAATATGAGCTTCGGAATGTAAATAATCCCTATTTCAAACTGGTGAATAAGCTTTCAATGAGTTATTCTGAATATTGGAAAACAAGTACTTATTCCATTGATATAAATTCAAATAATATAACAAATGATGCTTATTTGAATAGTCTAAAGGAATATTATTCATTTGAAAATAAAGCGTCATTCTCAGTCAATAATCCCTCCTATTTAGCTGGATATTCGAATCAACACGATAATGAAAAAGAAATTAATTCTTCCGTAATGGAAGACATAACGGAGGATCAAGAAATCATTGAGACTTTCTTTGTTACCTTAGATTTAATAAACATAAAAAACGATAAATAATGGTCAATTTTAAAAGTACAATACTCGTTCTAACGTTAGTTTTTGGAATGTCAAAAGTAAGTTTTTCACAAGAAAGTGTAGAACACATGAATGAATTAAGTGCGTCATTCGCAGAATTAAAAAATGATACTTGGAAGTATTTGAGAACAATTACAAAAGGGAAAAGTGCAAGAAAGTCTGAGAATAAACGAATTCAATTAATTGAGCAATATGCAACCCAAATTTCGGTTGTGGAAGCAATGAAACCGCATGAAGGCGATGCTAGTTTGAAAGAAGCGACTTTAAAATATTTGAATTTATCTGAATCTGTTCTGCTTGAAGATTATGAAAACATTGTAGATATGGAAGCTGTTGCGGAAGAATCTTACGACGCAATGGAAGCTTATATTTTGGCCAATAAAAGAGCAAATGAAAAATTAACGAATGCTTTTGAGGAACTCAAAGAAGTTGAAAAAGTTTATGCTGCTAACAACAATATCACTTTAACAGAGTCTGAAAAAGACCGTAAATCTCAAAAAATAGAGCAAGCTGCTGACATGTTAAACTACTACAATAAGGTATATTTAATATTCTTTAAAGTTTATAAACAAGAAGCTTATGCCCTAGTCGCTCAACAAACGGAAGACATAGCAGCTTTTGAACAAAATGTTAACGCATTGTCTATTGAAGCAGATGAAGCTTTGGCAAAACTGGACACGATGAGTGCTTATAACGGTGACAAAGAAATAATTGCAGCAGCAAAAAAAGCCATTGAATTTTATAAAAATGAAGCCGAAAAGGAATTTCCGAAAATTTCAGATTTCTACATCAAGAAAGACAATTTTGAAAAAGCAAATGAAATAATGGAGGCTAAAAAGAAGAAAGACCGCACACAAGAGGATGTAGATAAATTCAATAAAGCTGTCAATGAATACAATGAAGCGGCAAATTCAATTAACCAAACAAATGAAGATTTGAATAAAGCCAGATCTAAAATGTTGGATGAATGGAATAAATCTGTAGAAGCTTTTTACAAAGTTCATTCTTAAGAATCTAAATGAAAATCTTTGCAATTAGCGGACTTGGAGTAGATAAAAGAGTTTTTCAATATTTAAAACTTGATCACGAATTAATTAACGTAGAATGGATTAAGCCTGAAATGAAGGAGGCTATCATTGACTACTCTAAAAGAATAATTATCGATTACAATATTGAAAATGAAGAAGAATATGGGTTTTTAGGAGTTAGTTTTGGTGGTTTAGTTGCCATAGAAATTAGCAAATTAACCAAACCAAAATTCACCATCTTAATTTCATCTGTTGAAACGCGCCAAGATTTAAGCGGACTTTTCAAACTCGCAGGAAGGTCAAAACTGATTGAACTAATTCCTGAAAAACTATTCAAACCACCAAAGGCAATTGTTCAATATTTATTTGGAACCGACAGAAAGGAATTGGTTTATGCAATTTTAGATGACACAGAAGAATATTTTGTTAAATGGGCAGTTAGAGAACTCATCAATTGGCAAAATGAAACAAAGTTGAAAAATCTGATTAAAATTGGTGGTTCAAATGACAAGTTGCTGCATCAGAAAGGAGAAAATACAATATTCATTGAAAATGGAGCACATTTTATGATTGTTGATAAAGCAGAAGAGATTAGTGAGGTGATTAATGAGAAGTTGAGGGTTTATTTATAAGGTATTCGATTATAATATTGAAATTAGCACGTATTCAAAAAAGTAAATTATGGAAATCAAACCAAGAATAGGATTCGACAATATTAAATTCGGAATGTACCGCAAAGAGATTGTCGAAATTTTAGGAGAACCAGATCAAATTATAGAAGATGCTTATGATAATGAGGAAAACATTTTAATTTGGAATAAACTGAAAATCAGCTTAACTTTTCAATCTAATGATAGATTTACTTTCTATTCCAGTAAAAATAGAGACTTAAAATTCAATGGTAAAACATTTATGGATCTTGAAATTGAAGCAGCTAAAAGCGAAGTTTTTGGAGAGTTAAAGGCCGATTGGGAAATCGAAGATTATGAAACGTTCAAAACTCATTTCTATGAAGATATCTGGCTTACTCTGCATTGTGAATATGGAAATGTGAGTAATTTTGAATTAGGTGTTCCTTTTAAAAATGAAACAGAATTTGATTTTCCAGAGTAAGAAGTAAATAATACCTTTAATACTTGAAGTTTAATTGGTTTGTATTGAACCAAAATCAATTCAAGCTGTACAACTGGCTATTGTTCAATAAAACTCAAAAAGGTATGATAAAGCATATCGCTTTTACAATTGTTATCATATTCACAGCAATCATTTGCAACGCTCAAAACAATGAATTAGACGACAGTCCATTCACCTGCTTTGCTAGAAAATCTATATTCGATTATGAATATAAAATGGCTAACAACGGCAAATGGATAGCACATGAAAACGATACTGTGGTTTTTACCATTTACATTAAAGGTTCATTAAGAGATTTACCGAATACTGAAAATATGAGCTTAAAGGTGATCGAAGATTCTCTAATATTCGATTTTGGACGAAATTATGACCCAAATATTCAAAATGAAATGGGAAGTGCTGCAATTTATATTGACTATGTTTTGAATAAGCGCCTGTACCCAAACTATGAGAAATTAATTATTAAATTTGAATTTGAAGGACCTAAATAAGAGATTAACACAAGAGTAACTAATATCTTATTTATGAATCATTAGAGTCATGAAAATTAAAATTCTATCTTTTCTTTTTACTTTCCTATCTATTAGTTTGAATGGATATTCTAAGATAGTAAATAAGATTAAATGTATCGGCAACAACTCCTATAGCACTTTGGACTATTTATATTTCGGAAAAGTAGAATAGAATCAATTTTGGACAACAATTCTAGAACATTTAATTAATGAAAACTGTTTGATTTTATTAAATTCGTTAAATAATAAAACCTTCATTTATACAATCATTCAACATGAAAAATAAGATTCAAGATTTAGTCAACAGATTAGAATTAGAAAAACATCCAGAAGGTGGATATTTCAAAGAAACACACCGAAGCATTGGTGAAATAACTGAAGAAAATTTAGGTGCAAACTTCAAAGGAAGTAGAAACTATTCTACCACTATCTATTTTTTATTGACATCAGATAATTTTTCAGCTTTTCACAGAATAAAACAAGACGAAATCTGGCATTTTTATGACGGCTCCCCTATTCGACTGCATGTTATAACGAAAGAAGGAATTTATAAAGAATACATCATTGGACGAGATTTTGCTAAAGGTCAACTGCCCCAGCGCATCGTAAAAGGTGGCGATTGGTTTGCTTCGGAAGTTATGGGCGATAATTCTTATTCTTTGGCAGGCTGCACGGTTTCTCCAGGATTTACTTTTGAAGATTTTGAAATGAAATCAAAAAACGAATTGGTTGAATTATTCCCTGAACATGAAGAAGTTATTGGAAGATTGACGCGGTATTGAGAACGGATGATTTTAAAAACACTTGTAAATGATAAAACTACAAGTAATTAGTTATCATGCCTCAGTTCTAATCACCTTTCCATTTTGCATCAAAAATTCATGAATCAAACATATTCTGAATGAAGAGTGTTAATTTAAATAGCTTTACGGCTAAATAGAAATCCGACATTCTATTGTTTAAATCAATCTGCTTTTAATACCAAAAAGATCCCTCATAAAAATTCTTTCACAACAAGTTGATAAAAAAAATTTCACAAGGGATGGCAATTGTTATAAGGTAGTCATTTTAATTTCGAAGTAGAAAAAAAAATATTAAGATTCATATCGAAATTGAAAAATAATCTAATCTTTAAAAAATGATAAGATTTTTAAGCCCATCCCAATTATACAGTTGATTTCAGTTTACACAACTTTTGGAAAATATTGATTCAAAAAAAAATAAAATGGACAGAAAATACTGATAATCAATATTTTTAAATCAAATAAAAATAAAAACTAGCATTAATATTTAAAAAAATAGTGTAGATTTGAATAGACAAGAACTAAAAAATTAGGGCTCTATATGAAATACTGTGGGTAATCAATTTTAATCCTTTGAAAAATTAATAGTTCTACTACGAATTTAACTGTAACCTAAACGAGTTGTATTTTAAAGTATTTATCAAAATTATCATTTCATTTTCACAAGCAAGCATGTGGTACTCTGTATTTCAATTGGTTAGTCCCGGCGGGACGGCATATTAATAGCCAAGGACATAAGTCCTTGGTTTAAAAAAATAGATATAATACAAAACCCAACAAAAC